>Ga0214544_1000531_pt1 | contig 70632 bp, 30 predicted proteins | sample CNSS3metaG_FD_160074 | JGI IMG/M metagenome (GOLD analysis project Ga0214544, IMG submission 160074) | Root nodule microbial communities from cowpea collected in UCLA plant growth center, Los Angeles, California, USA - CNSS3 | ecosystem: Host-associated > Plants > Roots > Nodule | place: USA... | reverse complement strand
TCCCTAACAACATGTTATGTGCAGCAATTGAACTATGATATAGGGAATAAGTTAGGATATTTTTATATAACATGTCATATTCATAAGATTGATATTGAGGTTTTTACCAATCTATCACTTGTCTAAGTTGGTTGAGAACCGAAGCCTAAAACTGGGTATATGCTTCGGTTGGTATGGGACCCGAGGCAAAATGCTGAGAAAAATTTCAAAAATGCCACCGCCTCCTTATAGGCTTCGGTCCCGCTGTAACCGAGGCCTATAAGGCGAGTTAAAAACCCCATTCTGCACTGGTGTTGATAATAAATTTATTAAGCTCTACACACTAACTTATTACATTTGATTATTTTGTTTGACTTCATAAATAAATGATTCACAATGTCAACTAAACTTAACAAAATTTGATTAAAAGGACTAAATTCACCCATTTTTTAAGGATTGAGAACTAGATTGGTTCAAAGTTTCAAAGATTGACTAATTTAAATTTTCACTTAAAGTTAAAAGACCAACAACATATTTAACCTAAAAGTAAATAAGTAAATAAATATAAGAGGATGGAGGGAGGAAGGAGTATATAAATTGAGTTTGACCTCGACTCCTAAGCGATGTTAGACTTGTTGTGTGTAACAAAACAAGCCCCCAGTTAAGGCAAAGGGAGTTGTCGTCGTCCCCATGTGGGCGCCAAAATGTTCTTATACAAAGAACCAAGTGATCTCAAGAGTTTCCTTCTCTCACTTATGCTCCTCGCAAAAGTTGTATACCTGCAGGCACTCTAATGCTAAGTTAGGAATCTTTAATCTTTCAATAAGATATCTAAGGGATGATTGAACTCAGAAAAAAAATACCTCCTCTGCAAATAGACCCTTACTTTATATTACCTGTCACTAACCCTGACTTTATTACCTCTTTATTACCTTTCATAAACACTAATAACTCTTCATCAATGATGCCGCATTGCAACTGCCGATACTGTTGAGCGCCCCATTACATTTTCTCACTCAACCTATAACTACCACTGTCAGTATGCATGTACACTACCCATACTAGGCTAGGACACCCACAACTCTTGCTTGGGCCAACATATACTCGATCTTCTCCTTTGCTTAGTTGGGCCGAGATATACACAACATTAATCATGACCATCTCGGTCCGCTCCTTTAAACCACTCATTCTCCTTGTGGATGGAAATGGGCCGAGATATACTCGACCCCCTATGCTCCCATGTTCCCAGTCTCCCAACTCCTCTGTACACCAGCTCCTCATACACCAATCCCCTGTACTAGCTCCTTTATACACCAGCTCCTTTATATGCCAGCCCCTACACCAGTTCATTGTATATATAAGCTCCTTTATACATAGTCCTTCTGCACCAACTCCTCTGTACACTACCCCAACCCCTATGTACAATAACCAACCTAGAAATGAAATAAAGTACCTAACATAACTTGTATTTAAGAATATATTATGATTCATTAGTAATCTTAGATTCTTGATCTTAAGGCATGTTGGTTTGTCAAGGATTCAAGAGATTGAGTCTTAATAAGAAAACATAGACTTAAGTTGCTAAGGGATTAAGATTTGAATAAATTTGTAAGTTGATTTTAACGTGAAACTAAAATTGAGTTGTTTGAGTATGCATAAAAATAGCAATGTACTTACAAACGTTTCTATTTTATTATGCATACCAAGTGTTTGATAAAAAAATTGTGTATTTTTATAAAATTATTGTCTAAATTGGTCATCGAATACAGCTATACTTGTCACTTAAAGCTAAATACTAACAATATATAGGTATTTGTGTATCTACATGTCCGAACACACTTATATCTATGACATATGAGATCTCAAAATGTAATAATATATGAAGCATTAAGTAGTGGAATATATGTATAAATATTTATAAAATTTACTAAATGTTTATGGATAGTATTTTTATTAGTTTTTCTATTATTTATAAATACACCATAAAAATATTTATAGATAACATTAATTAATTTAAAGTTTTAGTTTTCATAATAAATAACTTATGCATTTTCATTTACTAAACCAAAAATTATAAATAATAAAACTAAATTCAATAGTACATATTTTTTATTCTTATAGTTTCTTAAATTTCAAAAAATACAAAAGTAATGGTTTGAAATGTCTTTTTTTATTTATCTTATAAAATCAAAATTTTCATATAATATGTACATACTTGTACATTTTATTCAGAATCCATATCAAAAACATGGGAAAACAAATTTTTATATTAAGCCATTCTTTCTTAAGAAAAAACAACAAACTATTGTTCCTTTGCAAACCTAAGTTATTTTCTTACTTTTATTCATAACAATTATTTTCAAAAAGAAAATTATTTATATTATTTTCTAAAAACTAGAGAAGATGTTAAATTTTTCTTTTCAAAATTTTAGATTTTGCAAATGTGTTGACTCATTAAACAAATTAAAAATATATTTATATTTCTGTATTCTTATATAGCGTGAAGACACATTCGCTGTCCCTTTACATTTTCCGATGCGGTTGAAAAATATTTCTAATCATGTAAAGCGATTGGGTGAGTGTGTATAGCACACGCATCCACTCCAATACTATTTGAGTATTATAACGATAAATTTCCAAGTGTTCCTAAAAAATTCTCCACTTTTGTCGCGGTCGAAAAAGTAGAGTTGAAAATTTATTTATCAGAACTCTGATTCCCCACACTTTCCTCCAATAACAGTATACTAGTATCAGATCAATAAGATATAAAATAACCCCTTCAAATTATATGGGAGAATGAATAAATTAACTGAAAAGGAAGAGAAGAGATACATGAACATGAGATTGTTTGATGCCTAGATTATACTTGTTGGAGATTAAATTAAATTTTGATATCTCTTGGACTGTCAAGTTGCAACAAAAAGAGGTCCGACATCATTTTATGCCGATTATAATATATGTTTGGCGCGTTATCTTCGATTATTCTAAGAATTTCTATACGGTATAAATATAATATAAAATGTGTACTGTTTCGAATGCGACAGCAACTTGTCTTTGGGAGGACCCACTAAATCTCCCAATACATTGAACCTGTTAAGGTTCGTGTTTTTCCATCATGTGACGTCATACGTATAACAACTATTAAACTAGTTTGACGTATGACACGTACTTTTAGTATAATATATTTATTTTGTATGAATATTTTTTTAGCTAAAATTATAGTTTTAGTTTATTAACTTACCTATTATTGAAAATGAAGGAAATTGTTGTCAATGGTACACACTTCTAGTATAATGTGTTTGTTGTGTGATTTTGTAGGTAAAATTATAATTGGGGTTATTAACTTATCCATTACTGGAAGTGAGTAAAATTGTAAAAAAATGGTAATTTAAAGTAAAATTAATGCTACAAATACTTCAAAGAAAATTTATAATTAATTTTTCTCTTTTTCATAAAATAAGGGCCTTGCTGGCGTTATTCTTTGTTACATCATTTCGAGGCCAGTGTTGAATAAATTAGTGTCTCAATTAATTGATGGATCATTTCTGAAATGTTTCATTAAATGACAAAAGGTGAGTCACAGACTAGATGACACGCCCTTCTCTCATCTCATCGTGTTTGTTCTTCACTTGGTTTTCCTGATACTCTTCCTTTGTGGGGGTGGGGTTCTTCTCAGTATTCACATCCTTCAACCCTTGCTCTGCTTCACGGGAGATGTATTTCTCGTGATCTTTGGTTCTGGATTCTGGGATTGGTTGCATGAAGGTCTTTTTGGGCTTCTGGGGGTGCTGTTCTTTGCATGTTTCGAGCAGATAAGTACTTGGCTTCCTTGATGAGCCTTGAAGGTTTCTGATGCTGTTTTTCTGCACTTTTTGAACCCTATTCCTTTGTTTTGCATTTGGGTATTGTTTTGAAGCTGTCCGTTCAGTTGGTGTGTTAGTTTTTCTCTTTATGTGTGTGGATTTGGGATTTGGTCTCTGTGAAATGATGTTTGTGAGATAGATTTATGCCTGTTAAATTGGTGGCTGCTTTTAATTGAAGATCAAGAGGGTAATAAATGAAAATGAAAAAGCTGATGGATGATTGAGCTTGAATGAGTTTGCATGCTTTCAATATGTGGATAATGTGAGAAGGGTTGAAAGAAATTGGGTTGGAGCTAGGATTTGAGGTCTAATGGGTTCATTGGTCTGATTTGGGTTGTGGTTTGTGCGAAGCAATGGAAGGGAATTTGCCCCAGGGAGGTATTATTCAAGGTGGAACGTCTTTCGGTGGCTTTGATTTGCCGGGATCAATTCGGGTTCAGCATCAAGCACAACATCCACATGCCATGCACCAACATCAAACTCATCCGCGTCAAGGATCTTCTGTACATTCCACTGTTCATGATGTTTTCCCTCTTACAATGGGAACTCTGCAGAACTGTGACCAAACTATTTCAATGACAGAGTTTAGTAAAGGAGACAGGTGCAAAAACTCAGCGAGTGAGGAAGACGAGCCGAGCTTTACCGAGGATGGTGTTGATTGTCACCATGAAGCTAGCAGAGGGAAGAAAGGATCACCATGGCAGCGAGTGAAGTGGACTGATAAGATGGTAAAACTTCTGATAACAGCTGTTTCTTATATCGGTGAGGATGTAACTGTTGATGGTGGTGGCAGTGGAAGAAGGAAGTTTGCAGTGTTACAGAAGAAGGGTAAGTGGAAATCTGTTTCCAAGGTCATGGCTGAGAGGGGTTATCACGTTTCACCTCAACAATGCGAGGATAAATTCAATGATCTCAATAAAAGGTATAAAAAGCTTAACGATATGCTTGGGAGAGGCACTTCTTGTCAGGTTGTTGAAAATCCTGCACTGTTGGATGTAATAGATTTTCTTTCTGATAAAGAAAAGGACGATGTTCGAAAAATACTAAGCTCAAAACACCTGTTCTATGAGGAGATGTGTTCTTACCATAATGGTAACAGGTTGCATTTACCCCATGATCCTGCATTGCAACGTTCACTCCAGTTAGCGCTGCGAAATAGGGATGATCATGATAATGATGACATGAGAAGGTCCCACCACGACGATCACGGCGAAGATGATCCAGATGTGGAAATTGATGATCATGATGACCTTGAAGAGAATTGTGCTTCTCATGGTGATAGCAGAGGAATATATGCACCATTAGGTGGACCTGTGAAGAAACTGAAACAAGGCCAAGGCCAAGGCCAAGAAGATGGTAATACTTTTGGCAATTCTATAAATTCTCAGGACTACAACAGAAGTTCATATCCCCATGGGCAGATGGTCCAATCTGATGTGAATCAAGGTTTACCTGAAAGCATGAGAGCAGCTTGGTTACAGAAGCAATGGGTTGAATCTCGCTCACTTCAGTTAGAGGAACAAAAGCTACAAATTCAGGTTGAGATGCTGGAACTAGAGAAACAGAGATTCAAGTGGCAGAGGTTTAGTAAGAAAAAGGATCGGGAGTTGGAGAAGCTAAGTCTAGAAAATGAAAGAATGAAGCTTGAAAATGAACGTATTGCTTTAGAACTCAAGCGAAAGGAAATGAGCACTGGCTTTAAATAGGTCAGCACTCTTGCAAGCTTTGCAGCAATTGCATTACATGCACGGTGCTCAATTTTTCTTTCTTTTGCTGTCTTTGGTAAGTTGTTGTTTGTTTAGTTCAAATTATGGGTTTTTTATTTGGGAACTTTGCAAATCTAACTTTCCCTCTTGCTTGTACCGTTTAAGTTTGTTAATAGTAGTGCATGAGGGTTAGACTCTACTGAAGTTTTGTTGCCTATGTTCAAAGACTATGTAGCTGAAATACCTTTAATCTTTTCAATTTGTAATTTTAAATTTCTGGTATTATTAATTGTCTGTCCTTCCATTTATCTTACAGCCTGTATTTATTCTTCTGGTGATTTATTTGTTTTCTTCATTCTGTGAAATCATTCATGTCCCTAATAAAATTCTGATAGAGTATCAGTGCTCTCTCTTGGAGAGAGCAGTGATTCTGCTGTAAAAGCAGAGAAATAGGTAGAAGTGAAGTTGTGGATACAGAAGATCTGTTGATGCATGTAACAACAATAGATTGAAGGAAGTTACTGAAGATTCTTACAGGGAAGAAACAGCAGTGGAGGAAGATTTCATTCACTTGTGCAAGGACGCAACAGAAGCGTTTGCACAATGGAATGGAATTGAGCAACAATGAAGATTAGCTCCTCCGCCACGATTGATTTCGTCTTCCATGCGCAAGATTCACTAAATCTTCCTTGGTTTGCACTTGAGAAGCTTGAATCAGCAAAAGCTTCCTTGTAATGTCATCTATCACCCAGTACCTGCGTTCTTTTTTCCTTTTTTGCAGTTGTCAGTGATGCCCCCTCACCCACCATTGACTTTTTCTTGTGTTTTACTTCTTCATTGGACTCTAGTCTTCCTTGGGTGCCATTGGCAACAACCTAGCAATGTCCTCAAAATCACAGCGCAGAATAGAAGAGGTCAAATTGGGAAAATTCATTAGGAATTGTGTGAAACTGGAAGAGGTATTTAGCAATTGCGTTAGGAAACATGTATGGAAGTTCCACAGAATCAGAGCATTTTATGCAAATAATACATTGCAATGAAATGCTATATCTTCTGATGTATGTGACGTGTTTTTAATGCAGAAATTGTCCTAAAGTCAGTAAAATTTGACATAGTAATCTTGGTTTGGTGTTCTTTTTTTGAATATTTTTGTCTTCTGTGCTTGTAGGAGTGTTTTCCATTGAGTTTAAAGGGTTGGACAATGGTAGGTGGAAAAAGTTTTATGGCATTGTGCCAGTTTAAGCTCTGTGTCTTTGGTTGTAGTGGACTCAGATTTTAGGGGGAATTTCTTTATTCAAGGAAATAAGTATATAAGGTGGTTTAAGAGGAAAGGGGGTGAAAAAATCTTTTTCCTTTTATGAAATATATGCCATCTTTGCTTGTGATGAAATTCTGGTTGTTTTTAAATTGCTTAAGCTACAAATTTCATGTATGATGTAATCAATTTATCTCATTCAATTACACAAGCATAAACCACATGTAGATAATGCAGAGTTCCATCCTATTTAGTAGTACCACACTGCATGTTATTGAGTCTGAATTTTGAAGAAGCATCCTAGTCTTACAGAGTAAATATTATATATAGTTTTGTTGCTTTATTTTTTGATTTTTTAATTTTAAAAATGTGTAAAACATTGGTTACTAGGATCAAACTCCTGGTCATCTAGTCAATGATCGGGTAGACTTAGAAATACTGTTATATCTCTGACATGTCCATCAGAGAAGTTTATTTTTTTTTTCTTCTTAATTTTCTCTTCTATAAGTCCTTATGAGAAAGTTTGTCAATTAAATCCTTCAGGAGAATTTCTTAAATTTAAGACATGATATGTTTTGTATACGTGAACAAAAGTTTATGAAGTATATTGTATAGATGTATAATATTGGTAAAGAGAGACACGTTTATAATTTCTCATTGATGAACCCAATTTATAAAAAGATGATATTTGTGATCACAAAAAGAATATTGTAATTTATGCTTATATCATAGTCAGTCTTGGTTAACTTAATCAATAAATGCATCTTTGGAGGAACTCAACAAGCATTGATTCTTTACTCAATTATACTTTAATGTTTATTATTTTGTTTTTCTCTCGTTACCTTCATATAATAACTTCAAAGTTTGGTTTATAAATTCAAGAAGTTAAAAACACCATCGTGAGGTGGATCATGCATATCTCTATCAATGTCTCAGTCTTATATCCCTTTTTTATCCAATTACCCTCTTCATATTTTATAGACAAAACTGTAAAGGTTGGAATACTATAGACCAAATATTTTTTTCCTTTTTTTTTCTTCTAAGAATGAAGTAGTATGTATTTCAATTCCTCTCATGATATGAGGAGAACATATTGCAGAAAAAGTTTTAAGGTTGGTTTTGCAGATGCATCTCTAAACGTATCTAGGCTATATCTAGTAAGCATTAAAAGCAGAAAATCGATTTGATGTGTTTTCAAGTAATTGAATCATTTAGTTAAATTCTCCTTAATCAGTGTCTTCAGATATAGAACTTGTTTTATGGGTATGTGTTGATACCGTGGGTGAGAAAGATTGCCCTTGAATGGATGTGGAGAGGAGTGGGGAAATGTCTTTGCAATGTGAATTTTGTGCATGAAGGTTGAAGCCAAACCTGGTGTATGTACTTTTGAGTGAAACTAACTGTATGTCAGTAAAATAACTCCAAAGAAAAATTCGTTTTGGTAGGGAGTGAGTGAATGAGAAACAAGAAAGTTAAGAGAAAGTTTGTTTAGTTTTGGTGGTGGTAATTGACTAGTTTTGTGAGAGATATTCTCTTCGTATCAGTGTAGATAAATATAGATATAAATATCCTACTTTTAGTGGCTTACTGTTTTATTTGGAGCTAGTTAATAGCTAGTGTTTTATTTGGTAATTTCCTACCGTATCTTATAGTCTCACATCGTTTAGAAATCAATGCCTAAGGTAGTTTAAATATCCTTTCTTCCTTTCATCCATCAATATATTTTTTAAGGATAAAATTATGAAGGAACTTTATGCTATAAAGTGAATAATATTTATAGTTTTGATCAGTTCATGAGCAAGGTAAGATGTTTATTAGTGTAGTAATCGACAAAATTATGATTTTCAGTTTCTACAAATGTTATTCATGATATGTCTCCTGTCTGATATAATGCAGATGGTTTTGAACTGAAAAAAACTTAATTTTACACTAATAAATATAGCAGATCATTCCCAGGATTCATAAGTCTTGATTCTGTGTCAAATTCTTTAACGCACAGATACTTGGCTTACTCCTTTTGCTATGATTGACCATGTTTGAGTAACGAACAGAAATACTTCATCCGGATTTGCTTTTGCCTTTTTGTTTGATAGAATCGGGCACGAGCCTATGATCGTTACAACCTCTTAAGGAGTTTTCTGTTTTGTTTATCTTAGGCTGCAACAAATGATGTTGTGTATTTGTGAGAATATTTTGTCCATCAAAATTGTAATCATGAAAACACTTGACTTTGCGGTGGATCAAAGTCTCTGCCCATTACTAATCTATTATCTGACGCTCAACAAATCCAGAACTTGGATTGATACATTCAGTGGTTGATCAAGGAAAGGAGAGAAAATCCTCAATCGAGGAAGCAATACAATAGGTGGACTTGTTTTCTACTTGTAGGGTATTACATACTAATACTAAAATAGAGGTGTTGGAGTTTGCCACATGGGAATTTGGATTCAAGTCACCCGAACATGCCAATAAAGTTGTGTGGTTAACCCATTATCATATTGTTAGAAATTTAAGGTAAGTTAGAAATTTCATATTTACTAGAAATAAGGAAGATGAATAATATATAAGTAGAATAACGCATAAATTTATTGTTTTAAGGTTCTGAATTAAAAGTCTTTTGAGTTTTCATTATTTGTCAAATTTCTCTAGCATCTCTCTTTGAAAAAAACCTTGAGGTGGTATTAAAATTGATGGTTGAATTTGGGGATGACTCGTACGAGTAATGATATAAAGATGGTGAATAATACTAAAAGTTTAAAGGTTGATTACCACCGAGATATTCGTGTTCGAGAGAGGTGTGTTTGATTGTTGAGAGACTCGCATGTGGTAGAAAGATTGTTAAGAATTTAAGGGGAATTAAAAGTCTCATTCTGAATATATGGGCTTATTTGTGGGTATACTCAGCTTGTGTCTACGGCTAATTTATTTTTGTCGCAGACTAATATTAGGACCAAGCACATACTGTTTGTCTGGCCTAAGTTTAAACAGGAGGTCACATATCTAACTTACTCCTACCGTAGTGTGTCTTATTTAAGAAAAAAAAAATCTGTTCTGAAAATGGATTTGGGGAGCTTTATTACAATTCCTTGTTAGGTATGGTGTCTCAAGGTTTTATGGATAGGTTGAGTTTCAGAATGCAAAAGTGTGACAAGTCAACAAAGACTGTAAAGGTTAAAATTTGAGGCAATAAAAAGAATTGGTATTTGGTGTTCCTTTAGGGGCAGTTTGGTATGAGAAAGTGATTTTTACCAAATTCAAGAAATTCCATCCTTATAAATTGTTTGGTTTCTATCATGAATGCGAAAGTGAGAATCCCACTACTTCATTCTCATATCTTAGTGCACAGAATGAATGCACGTGATTTAAGTTAGTGGAGTGTGGGGAATGAGAGTAATTTATACACAATTTTGACACACCGAGAAAGACAGCTCGAAAAAAGTGAGAAGAAGTGTGAAATAAGATGAATTACAGAGTGCTCCAAAGTTTACGTGAGTGGTCCTAAAAGTTTGGGTCAAGATTGCCTTCATCATTAAAAAGTGTTAACGTAAATATTTATACATCATCCATCAAAATTTACAAAATTATTTTTATCATTATTTTTCCGACCTCATAAAGATAATAAACTTAGGATTAATATCGTGGTTGATTTTGAATTTGAAATTATTGTTACGGTTTTCTCTTTTAAGGAAAGAATGACATATGTAGGAGTAGAAAGAAAGAAGATTATTATTGATCAGAAGTATATATTATATGCAGAAATAGAAAATATGTAAATATATGTTTACGTTTGTATTTAAATTGTTTTTTATGTTGGATTATTGGGTTTCATGTTTAAGGCCCAGTTTTCACAAAAAACACATTTTGGAAGCCCAGATTCAAAATGCACATTGTTTCGACAGTGCAATTCTTTGGTAAACGTGACTTGTCAGTAGTTTCTGTACCTATGACTGTGATGTTTCCTTAAAATTAATTCCACGTATTTCTCGTGTTATGTTCTGGTGAAATGTAATTCTCGTGTTTTTAGTTCAGACCATTTTTTTTCTCTCTACATATCATTGGATAATAGTTTTTATTTAAAAGTTAAAGAAAGAAACAAAAAACTATGAACACGCATTCATCTGACTGTCATAAAAGCAAATATATTTTTTACAATATGTAAATTTTCAATATTACTTTTTTTAATTGACTTATCTTTAATAATGGATATATTTAAACGCGATTGACCAAAATACATACATATATATTAATATTATAATCAATTAAAAAATAGCATTTGAATATTAAATTTCAAGAAAAATAAGATAATAATTTTTATTAATAAAACCAAGAGTTTAATGAACAAGTATTATCGTGTGTTAATTTTTAGTTACAGATGAGATTGAATCTATAATTTATATAAAACTCCTGTTATTCAATAACTTTTAATTCGATAATTTAACGAAAAATCGTTCATTGAATCGAAATTTGGTCTCACATATATAAAGAAGTTATTTATATATTTTGTATATTAATTTATTTATATACATAAAAGATTGCATAGTATATAATTTTTAATCACATGTGAATATTAATTACTAACTTACTTTTTATTATTATTATTTAATTTTAAAAAATGACACGAAAACAATTAAAAACAATATATACGTACAGTTATAATACAGTGATGTAATTGTTAGCTTTACAAGTAATTACATAATGAAAACGGATATTTAAGACGATTGATTAAAGTGTTTGTGAGATAGTTTAACATATGCATGGTAATTAAATGGCAATAGAAAAAGATATATATGAATTATTATTTTTATTTTTATTTATTGTAAAATGAACGTTACAGAAAATTGATTGTTGCGAGAGAAAAGGGTGCAGTATGGGCACCACGGCCGCGGGGTGGAGCGTGCCATATTGACATGACTTTCTCACTACTTTTATTTTCTTTTTCTTTTCTTTTCACTTTCGTTTTCAAAGTATGAAACCCTATTTCTTTTTGTTGACGATCTTGCTTAATATTTTCCTTCAAAACTATAATTTGTCTTTTCGTCAATCATTGTTCTATATGCTTGTCTTTACCAATAATTATAACTTATAAAATGCTAAAATACTTTACCCATATTTTATAAATAATAATAAAAAAAGTATATGATCATGGCCTCATTCTTCCAAATTATTTAAACGCACCCATTCACCATTATTTGGACAAAAACATCAATTGTTATTTTTGTTGAAGTCTATATAAGCCACAGAGTTGGGTTGTTTTTGTTTTGACTCAAGAGTACACACGTGACCATTTGAATTAACATGGATTATAATAATAACAATAATATTTACTATGAAATGATGTTAATATAGTTTGTTAATAATTTTAATGGACATAATGACACTGTAACGGATATTGACTTTAGATTGCAAGAAGGTTTGCTTTTCAACCTTAGGAGACCATTTTCAAAGAAGGGACTATTTTTGTGTTGTGCTGTTGATTTCCTTCTTGTTTTTGGAAATTTCAAAATAAGAAGATCACTGTAGAATGTACGAGAAGAAAATAAAATAAAAAACCAAAATGAATGAGCTTATACACGCTCTCAATTCAATATTCTATGGGTATTTCTGAGAGATAATTTGTCCGAGAAATACAATAACAATAAAAAACAAACTCAACTAATGTTAAGTAAAATTTCTTCAAAGTATAACTGTTTTTCCATAGGTATATCTTCTTGAACTAGTGACTATATTATATTTATCTGAATCGATCTTCAATGAACTGTAAGTCCAACTGGCATAAATGATTGACATCACTTTGATTTAAAACTTTAAGATAAAGAAAATGATATTATAATTCTTAATTTTTGACTCTCATCCTTTATTTTCTGATGTGACTTAGTGTGTACCATTGGTTAATGTACTATTATCTTTTCTTTTAAAAGAATCAATGGTCCAAACTAAGTTACGTCAGACATTAAGAGTAAAGAATAAAAGTTAAAAAGTGAGAATCATACTATCATTTTTCTTTAGATAATAAGTTTGTATATCTTTTTTCTTATGTAGCACTTAATTTTCTCATCTATATTTGTTATATTTAGATTTACACTTAGATTTCCAACAAAATACTTTATATTATACTTGTGAAATGAGTTACACTTTTGTTATTGTTTTTTTTTTCCATTTCTTTAATTAAAATGGGTTTTGGTTTCCCTATCTAAGGCAACAATGTTATATATGCGACTTTTAAATTGATGTCTTAATTTTTTGACTTCATGTCTTGTTTTGGTTAAGTTATGACATTTCATACAGAAACATCAACTTAATTAACTCTCTTACGCATATACCTGTCAACATTTTTTGGGGTTTGGTTTCGTGTGTTGTTACTATAAGTTATTCATAAACAAGTCTGTAGAAAAACTGTTCCTTCTATTATTGTTTTCCATTAAATTTTCTCGTTGTTAGGGCGTCACATAACATTTATGTTGGTTCTATAAATGTCAATGAACCTTTCCACTTCGTGATACATGTGTTGGGGTGTGATTTAACAAGGTTGTTTCGAAGATCAAATCCATGTTTTTGCAGTATGTATTTTTATTATCACTAAAGGTTGTGACTATATTGTAAATCTAGAACTTTTTTAGTTAAAGTTATGTTCGATGATCATCGAATAATGTGACAATATTTGATGAATGGCCTTTTAAAAAAATCAAAAAAAAAAAAAAAAAAAATTGGAAGTGGTCTACAATTTTGTTAGAGATTTTAAAGGAATGTTGTGAATGAAATCATGACATGGAAGGAATTGTAAATGTATCACAACCTTTGAAGACTGAATCTCAAGTAACTATATGCAGTTGAAGATTTCTTTAATAATACAAATACGATAAATGAAATTTAAGAAGAAGACAAAACCAAACAATCTCATGAAAGCTACAAGATTGAAGAGCTAAGCCAAAAATTGATGACCCAAAAAGACTTGTGTAAATTCTTCTTATATTGACCAAGTCAAGTCATAAAATAATTCCAAAACCTTAAAACTGAATTAGGGTTAACAATAAGACTTCAAATAGATTCAATTTAAGTAAACATAACAAGATAGAAAAAAAAAAAAAAAACCGAAACTCTCATTCGTATGAATTTTAACCGTTACATCGTAATTGGTAATATAAGATTTTTTTTTTTTTTCAAAATCTTATTAAATCATGTTGTAACCCTTACACTTAATTTAAAACTTCAATCTCTGAATGATATTACATAACAAATCCACTTCCCTGTAGCTATATATTATTCACGAACCTTTTTTCATTTGTTTTGTTTTGCGTCCATGTCCGCATTCCCATTAAAACTTTTGAGCACAAGCCAATGCAAAAGTCAAAGGTAGTAGTCAAATAATAATATAAATTATTCCAAAACTAAAACTCAGGTGGTCTTCTCTACCAACTCTTTGACCAGACTTTCTTGTATGAAACAATCAACCCATAAGTCTAATGCACACAGCAATTTTTTAGATCCAGTAGCTCCATGTTGTCCAAAACTGAAATCCAATTTCTCTGTGACGTTAATTTTATGCCAGAGTCCACATAACTGGAATTAATGAATCCCCATAAGAAGACAATTCCACTCATTTAAAATGCACCCTCTTTTGGTTATCAAAATGTGTGTTAAACAGCGACGACAAAAGAAAATTAAAAAGACACTACCAATGGCGGCACTAAAGTTAGACGTGGCTCACAAACAGTGCCACCTTTTTGCATCTCTTTTTTTTTCTTCAACTTTATTTTTATTGTGTTTTGTTTGCATCCCCATGACCTGATAAAGACCATGAAATGAATATAGAGAGAGAGAGAGAGAGAGACTGGTTATTCATATTCTTGTTTGGCAGTGGGAGTGATGGTTGATGTTAAATATATATATGTGTATGTATCGGTGTGATATATATTATTGGAGTGCGTGGGGTTTTGGCTTTGTGGTCCGTTGAGATGATAACGAAGAAAGAGTTGCGAAACACACTCATGTAAAGTCCGTTGCCACATGCTTATCCATTATCCATTTCAGACTTACATCACAGAAGTGGAGAAGGAAGAAAAAAAAAATATAAAGTTAAAACAAAAAACTAAGGCCATTAATTCTGATAAACTAAAGAAATTCAAAAGCCAAGAAGTGGACGTGAAAGGATGTGTTTATTTGTTACGTAGTACTCTCCCTTTCTTCTCCCCTCTTGTAAATTGTTGTTTGTGGGGACATGGGCCCTCCCACCCCTCCTTGCTCAATATGGGCTTTTTCAGTGCCCTCTCTCTTCGGGCCCACATGGGGCCCATTTACAGCCACCTTCTTCTCATTAATATGCTTCTTAATTAGGGTTAGCAGTGTTCAGCGACGGCAGAGAGTGGTTCATTGTTGTTATTATATATCAAGAAACCTGCGCTAACCAGTCTTTAAATAGGTGATTATGATATCACAAACGAAAAGGTTTCATATAAAGTTATTAGAAACACACTTCCATGATGATGATTATTTGTAATAGCAAAACAATCTTGTTTGTTAAAGCATTCATTAGCTGATCCACAGTTTTATTAAATACTACTCCCAGAAATGGTAATAGTAATAATAATAAGTAACATTGGGATCGCAGAGGATTATGTTTATGACCCTACGTGCAATGTGCACATGGTTCCACGTTCCGATGAATCTACGGTACAAGACGTGGAGGAATAATTTTACTGTAGCTTGTAAGTAAGGGCTGTAATAAACAAATAAAATTATTGTGAAGGACCAAATCCTTTGCACATGCTTATCATCGCTTGCAATTTACTCTTCACCACCATCTTTTTCCCCCGTTCACTTAACTTCAAACCAGATGCTATATATACGCCAAATCAACCAATCTTTAATGCATAATATACAATTTAGAAAAGAGAGAACCACACCAATAACTTCATCAGATTACAGTGATCTAATTCATCTGATCTGTCAAGTAAATCTGCTTCGTGATAAAGAACACATGGAGGTAAAAAGGGAGAGGGACTAGGAAGATGAATAATAATAACCCTTTGATGCATTGAAGCCTACTTTAGTGCATTTTTGTTAAAAATAGTGGAGCATGCGTGTGATTTGCAAGATTTAAAATTAAGATGGAGAAGATTATGAGGGAAGGAAGGGGAGAGAGAGAAGAAGGAAGAGGGGGGCAAGAAAAAAAAAATGCATGAGATTGGTGGATTGCTTAGCTGGTGACAGATAAATCTAAGGGTTAATCCACATGGTAGACAGAAAATGTAAGTGTACATTCACATCACATGCACCCCCCATGTGAAGTAAACCTTTTGTCTACATGTAAAACTTTTCTCATATGGGTCCTGTAAATATAAAGTCATCCAGATCCATAAATTGTTACGTATTTAATGAGTGCATATGTTATGTGTTATTTTATTTTATTTTTATTTATTTTTCCTTCTGTCTCAGCAACTGGAAAAGTGACAACGGATCCCCAATTTCCCCTATTTTCAGTAATTTCCTTGTCTGCAGGGTCGGTATGCAGTTTCTTTTTTTTTTTTTTTAATTGTTCTTTTAAGGCAAATTAATTGCTAGAAAACAAAAAATGAGGTGGAGTTCTATTTATCCTTCTTCCTATGACCATCAAAACGGTAATGTTTTTTTACCACAACGTTTGACAGACGCATGTTTCTCTTATGTAAAACACAACCTGACACACACCAAGCAATCCATGAAATGTTACTATATAGAATCAAGTTTCACTCTCCCAGTTCGCGTTATTCTCTTTCAATGTTTCCTATGCAAGATTAACTGCAATGTACAAGTTACAGTCCATATCTGTAATTTTCAATTCCAAATATTAGTGACAGTTACTTTGCTGCAGACAACGGTGAGTGCATATACATGGCCCCTAGTTGTAAAGTAAATCCTGCCCAAACTTTCTGTTTACTTCTTCCATAATTCTAAACTAAAGTTATTAATCATAAACATATAAATTAATGCATTAATTAGAACTTAAGCTTGAATCTAACCATTATTTTATTCACACCAGTCTGAACATCAGTTTTTCAGTAGACACACATATGGAAAACCTTGAAAATACTGTGCATGAATAAACCCTAATTTAAGATAGTGTAAATTGTTAAGGTGGAAAACTGTAAATAGTTTGGGTGAAGGAAATCTAGTAACAAGAAGGAAAAAAAGGTGAATTTTTCTTATTATATATGGTTGAAATTGTGTGAGTTCCAATCATTCGAATTGAAATTTACAGCACATAGGAAAAAAAATATGATTACTGGTTGAAAGGTGTGATGAAGTTGTTTCCTCCATCTAGTTTCAATGATTATAAGGTCATTATTTTTGAAAGACATATATAGCACTAGCGTGTGCATTGGTTAGAGTTAGACTATGGGGTTTGTGAGTGGCTTTGGAAGAAAGTTTAGCATTGATTGAATGTTGTTAGTCTTTTCTTTTCAGTATATATCTCTTTCGATCTTCTGGTATGCAGATATTGTTAAGTACTGGCATGATTCGGTTTTCAATATAATGGCATATATGAATATGCGTTAACTCACACATAACATAGTCAACATGTTCCATCACAACTTTGGTGAAAATAAATTTCTGGTAGAAGAAGCTGCCAATGTCATTGCATTATGTGATTGCATCCAATTATATTATTCCCCACTGCAGGGTGCTGTTGTCGATCATGCATACCCTCCAACTATAGTATAATATTATACGTATAATAATACAAACACAAAAATACACTCATGGTATATATGCGTTAGGGTATTAATAAAATACCAAAATGTTTTCTAGGGCATCTTCTCTCTCTCTCTAGCTACCTTAGATTTATGAGGGGAGAATAATTATTATTTGAAAATTGTTAAATTTTTATAATTTTGATATGTTTTGTAAGAGAAGCAATGTGGTTATGGTGGAAGTGTGATGAGAGAGATGAAGATTAAAAAAAGGTGAAGGGAGAAAAAGTATTGAAAAAAGGGTATGGCAAATGTTATGATGAGATGCCTACTTTTGTACACGACTTCCTATCCTTTATTCACACTTAATATTAACCAATCAGATATTCCATCTCACATGTTCATTGAACAAAAGAGAGACATATTCATGTGTGCTTCTGTCTTAATTTTTTTTTTTTTCTTTGGGGAATACCAAAATGCCTTCTGGAATTTACTTTATTCAATTTAAAACTCCCCATATGTCTACACAACTTATTTTTAGAATTTCGAATTTCATTTTCTATGTCCAACTTAATTATCGCACTGTTGCAAATAATTAACCTAACTTTTTTCTTTCGTGAAATTGAACTCGTTTTTAACAGTATTTTTAGGTATTGAATAAGTTAAAACTGTAGGTATTACTATTCTATTTAATAATTAAGATCAATATATGTTAAATCATTCTAAAAAAGGTATTTCTGGCTGTTTCGATGGTGTTGTATAATATCCCAAGAATGAAAATGTAGAAAAAAAAATTGCATCCACAATTATTTATTTGGACAAACACATAAATATATATATTTTTTTTACCAAACTTGTGGTCCTAACTCCTTACATTATGATTTATAAATATCTACTATGTGATTGCCATATGCTCTTTTTTTCCCTGATATTTTTCTTCCAGAAAAAAAAAAAAAAAAGCTTTTCTATTCTCGTAAGTATTGCTTTGTCGAATAACTTCTTATTCGAGTGTAAACAGAAAATTCGAATGTAATAAAACAGTTGATTAAATGAAAAAGTTATTGTGCATCTTATTTATTTATTTTTATCTTTTTCAAAGCACACATTATATTTAATTTGCTGATTTGCATATATTTATTTTTGTTATGCTGTAAAGTACACATGTTATAAGTAAAATCAACAATGAAGACATCAAACTAAGTTAATGATGACACGATTTCGCTTAACTTAAGTTCATAAATAATTTGTCGTTAATTTATTCGACACAACCGTTTTCTATTTGGTTATCATCTTTGTTTGGTTTTAATTAAAACCGGGTGCGTATATGAAATCTTTTTCAAATCAAGATCAAGTTTGATAAACTGGCTGAATTAAAAATAGGAGTTAATTTTTTGGTAAAAGAATTTAATTTGAAGACTTCATAAAAAAATAGTTGTAATTCTTCTCTGGATTTAATGATTTTTTTATTTTCAAAAAAAAAAAAACAACAAATTTTAGGTCTCAGTAATAATAATGATCCAGAAACTAGTTCGAATGTGAATAAGTGTTTCAGCTTAATAATTATTTGTTAGAAAACATCTTAAAGAAATAAAAAATAAAAATAAAACTATGATTCACCTGCCATCACCAATTTTACTATATACCCCACCATTACCCGTTGCCTGGGTATTGTGTAGTTTGACTAAAATACCCTCTGCAGATGATTAGCATGGCAGGTGTTTTGTAAATTAGATTTGTACAACTTAATACATCTCCAACATAAAGCTAATCCTTGATCATTATATGCATTAAATGGAATATTGATTAAGTGGGTCCCACCTCTTTGCATTATATTTCTGTTTCCTTCCATTTCCTTTGTTTTGTTTTAGACTCAATTATTGACTTATTGAATTGATGGCACAAAATAAAAGACTAAAAATATATTTTCCAAATTCTTTTATCACTACTGCCAAAACCATATTACACTTTTAGGGTAAAATAATTTTTATTATTTATAGATAATATAATTTCTTTGATTCTTTGTATGGTTATATATTTGCATTAAAATAAAAGATGGAAGCAACGTAAAAAAAGAGGATATATAAAATATAATTTCATTAAATTACCGAAAGTGTAAGTGGAAGTGAAATTTGTCTTGAGTGAATGATGCCATTTATATGAATAACTATTTTGGATTCCTGGGGGTTTCATCTGACCAAAATATTTTTTTTCAGAAACATTTATTGGCGTTGAATGTTAACATAATGAGTAATTCATTTCTCCCCAGAAAGAAAGAGGATTTTGTAAACATTCATTATGGTTACTAATTCTAAGGATAGTAGTGTCTTTCAATAGAAAAATTATTTTTGTCTCATGCAATATACACTCAATGCAGAAAAATACAAAATGAATTGCATAACAGGGAAATGGAGATACAGAAAATAAATAAATAAATAAATCAATATTCAACAATCTTATCTCAAGATGAAGTCATTTTCAAGTGCAAGTGCAACGATCAAAGAGGTTTGGAATTTAAAATTGGAAAGAGAAACGCAACGTTCACATAGCATACCTCAGCGGTGGTTCCATAATTGTATATGATAGGGGCCAATGTTTTTTTATACAGAATTGCACACCATCGCCAATTATTATTTTCTGGTCTTTTAAGAAATTAATCTTAATTCATAAAATAAGATAAATCAGACAATTACTCTTATATATGTATGAGGTTAGCTGCTAGAAGTTTATTTCTTAGAACGAAAGAAATGTATTTATCTCGATATTTTAAAATACTCAACTAATATTTCAGTAGGTTCAAAATGTGAAAATTCAAGTTTATTCAAAAAAGTTGAAACAGTACTTTAAAATTCACGGACCGCCTCTTTTATTCTTCTCACCGAAAGATATCATTAAATCATTTAAAAATTATTTTTAAAAACTATAAATTTAAATCAAACAATCACTTCAAAAGCAAATTTAACCTTGTTTAAAAGTGAAAATATAAAATTTCAAAATCAAGTTTTAAACCATGATTCAATTATTATTGCTTTATACATGAGTATTTCGGAGCATGTTTACACATCATTAACATGCATATAGTTAGAATTGAATACTGTTAAATTGATTATAAATATATATTAAAAATACTTGTTTTGTAATGTGAATTTCGGTGTACACACATTTTTTTTTCTCTTATCCCTTGCTCTCGTACTTCTCATAAAAGAAGAATTAATTGTTGTTGATTCTTTTTTATATATTTATTTCCATTAAATATGAGATCTATAATACGTACCAAATATTTAATAACATGTCAAGAGATGTTCACAAAAAATCTGAAATCTTCCTAGATAATAAAGTTTTTGTTTAGTAAGAGTTAGACATAAATGTATTTTTTTTATTTTCCAATTATTTGTAATCCAAAATAGTTCCTCATTTTAAAACTTAACTGTATTCCACTATTTTAGCTGCATACTTTTAGTTACCTGGTATAAAAAGCCTTTAGTCAATTGACATTCATGGTTCAATAAAAATGTCTGTATTTTAATGTGTTAATAACAGCAAAATATACTACGAAATTAATGTTTCTATTAAGCATTAGAAAATTAAATAACAATCTAAAATAGTAAAAAATAATTTAATCAACTAAACATCTATTAAATTATCAAACTACAACTCATTGGAGGAGGATATGTAATTAAATAGAAAATTAATAGATGTATCAAGTTAACGATATTTGTAATTTTATAGTTTATACTTAGTTTTTAAGTAATTAAAGCGATACACGGTTCTTTGTAAAACTCCGTATGATTCAAAGAAAAACAATTTTAAATAAATAGTTTTAAGAAACTGAAAAGGTTGATATTAGAAAATAAATATTGATAGTACCTATGCGATAAAAGTGTCCGCGACTTTAATAGGTTTTTTTTTTTTTTTTGAAATGTGAGAGTTAAAAAGGATTTTTGACCATTTTAATTATTAGGTGATAATATAGGAAATAAATAATGAGAGGGTTTAGCGAAAGTGTGAATTACCAAAACTGTCCTGGGAGTAATTAGTTTTGTTAAAATGTAGAAGAGCAATAATTGTAGTTAGAATGAAGCATGATGCAGAATATCACGGCCATCGAAACTTTGACGCCATTTATTACGGTAGGTCACAAACCCAACAGAACTGCCCACCATTTACTTCTGTTCATAAATAGCTTCGCCTAATAATACCACCTCCTTCAAACTACTTCTACTCAACAGTGCTTCCCACTTAAATTCACTCATCACTCTTATAAATTCAATTACACTATTTCCACCTTTCTTTTTCTTAATCAAAAACACTTTTTTATTTATTTATTTAAACCTCTTTTATTTTCTCAATTTTCTTTTATCTCCTATATATGTGAACCAAATTGCAATTGTCACTGTCACTGTAGGTCCCAAACCCCACATGTAGAGTACCACAGTTGTAGGCAACAACTTCAAGATTAAAATCAACACCCCACTAAACATTTTTTTCTGAAAAGGGCATTTTGGGGATCTACATAGTAAAAAATAAAAATAAAAAAGTTGTGGAAGCTGTGAAATGGAGGGACAAACCCAGATCACAAAGAAGCTGATGTAAATAAAATATAGGATAGATTAGGTTCAATGATTAAAGGTCAATGCAGGAAGCACATTAGGGCCTGTTTCGTCTTTTCTCAATGAGTACGCCTAACCGCTACTGAAATCCAAAAAACACATCCCAAAAGAAAAAGCAACATGCTTCATCTTCATCTTCATCGCGGGGAGAGAAATTAATAACAACGCCAATTTAAGAGAAAAAATGGTTAAAATATTATTAAATGAAAAAAAGGGGAAAAGAAAAAAGGTGACCTACAGGAGCCGGCCTTTAACTAAATATAGCTGGACAGACAAAAACCAACAATTATCTCTATCGTCCCTGTGCGCAGCTGTTCAAAAATCTATGCATCTATTTATTATTTCCAAAATAATAAATAAATAAATCAGTAAATACTACCACATACCTGCATCTACTTTTCCGTGCCACTTTTCTTATTACCATATCAAAAGAGCAGAGTCAGGTGAATTTACCGGATGGGAACAAATAAACAATACAAAAAATGAAAATAAAAAGATTCCGCAGCAGAAAAAGAGAAGAAAAGGAAAGACGTAAAAAGTTAATTAATTACTGAAAAAAGAGAAAAAAGGGAGGTATTTATTATTCTTATTGCAATTAATTATTCCGAGTGTTATTATAGAGATGATAAAATGAAAAAAATAAATAAACAAATTCACCCGGGAAGAAAGGGAAAGAGAGAGAGATAGCGGTTTGGTATGTATGTATATATACACCTATATACATTATAATGATAATAATAATAATAATAATAATATTATTATTACATAAAATAAAAAGCCATCAAAATTTTTGAAAGAATTCACCACCCTTTTAGCTCTGTTTATATTTTTAATTTTTCTCCTCGTCTAAGCTGCTGTAATTGCTGCGGTGCTGTTTTGGAAAAGAGGGAGAGAGACCCAAAAGAGACTATGCTCGGGGACTCAGCTGTGTTGGGAGCGGGAGGCGGAAGTGGCGGCGGGGAAGGTGGCGCCTCCGCCGATGCAGTGGCCGGGGTGACGCATGAGCGGGCGGTGGCAGCGAGCGGAGGCGGTGGCGGAGTTGGATCAAATTCAGGGGACGACGAAAGGGGTAGAATCGAAGAGGGAGAACGTAGCTTCGGTGGTAACCGGTGGCCCCGACAAGAGACTTTGGCGCTGTTAAGGATACGGTCGGATATGGACGTGGCGTTTCGAGATGCAAGTGTTAAGGGTCCTTTGTGGGAAGAAGTATCCAGGTGCGTCACCACTCCAACTCAATTATATTAATCTTTCGTTTTTATTATATATATCACCTTTTTCTTCTTTTCTTTTTAGTTTGCATCTTCTCATTCAATTCATCACTTCACTTCTTCACTTCAATTGATGTCAATTTTTGAGCTGCTGGAAAAATAGATTAATGAGGTCTGGAGATCTGAGAATTCAATTCTGCTTTGCTTTTCAGTTTTATTCTCCAAAATGTATTCGGTCTTCCACTGCCTTCAATTCCAATTCCATCTTTCCCCTCTCTCTCTCTTTCCATCGTTTGGATTTTCCTTCCTTTTCCAGCTCCTTTCGTGTGTTTTTTATTTTCTTTGGCTTAAATTCGTCCCCCCCTTTTATTTTTTTCTTTCGGAGTTTGAGCATAAAATAATTACAAAAGAATTTAGATGTGCAGTCTACATGATTTGGGTGTGATTTGCTTTTCTGACATTCACTTTGGTTCATGTCCTATTTTCCAAATAAGTTACCGACTTGAATTGAGTTATGAAAAGCGAGATTTTTCTTCCCCCTTTATTTCGCTTACCAACTCCTACGGGAAATTAAGGAAGAAGATTATCTGTCAAATCTTCTAACTTGGGTTCATGTGTTTCTCATGGGAGACATGTCTGTTCATCACTTCATGCCATTTTGTTACTCAAAACATCGATTACGTCCAACTTTCGCATTTTCTCCCATCTCTCTTTCACTTACTTTCTTTCCCTTCCATCACTTCCACTGCTTCATTACTTCATCTCCTTTTTATTTTATGTTAATATCACGCTTCCATTGCCTTTTACCCTTTGTCATCTAGCTCAATTTGATGAGATAAGATAAACCCAGAGAAACTCTACTCTACTCTACTCTCTCTCTCTCTCTCTCTCTCTCCTTTTTTTTTTTTTTCATTTTGTCTTCTCTTGGTGCGTCAGGAAAATGGCAGAGCTTGGGTATCACAGAAGTTCCAAGAAGTGCAAAGAGAAATTCGAGAACGTGTACAAGTACCACAAGAGAACCAAAGAAGGTCGAAGTGGGAAGCAAGATGGAAAAACATATCGTTTCTTCGATCAACTACAAGCCCTTGAGAATCACACTCCAACACCCCACTCTCCCAACCCATCACCAAAACCACCACAATCAGCGCCATCAAGAGTAATTGCAGCAACAGCTGCATCAGTGTCACTACCAATTGCAACAGCAGCAACAACTGCTTCATCGTTGCCACTTCCAATTCCAACCACAATAACAACAGTGCCAATGCAGCCAATACTGTCCAACACCACTCTCACCAGTACTGTCCCCCATATCACTGTTCCATCAACAACAACACTCCCCATAACCATACCCCAGCCCATGCTCACTACCCCATCAATACATCTCTCAACTCCTTCTTTCCCTCCAACAAACCCTACCACCAACACAACCCCACCACCCTCTTTCCCCTCGCTCCCCACCGACACCTTCTCCAATTCTAGCTCCTCCTCCACCTCCTCCGACGAAACATTGGAAGGTAGGCGCAAGAGAAAGCGCAAGTGGAAGGACTTCTTCGAGAGACTCATGAAGGAAGTCATCCAGAAACAAGAGGATCTACAAAAGAAGTTCCTCGAAGCCATAGAGAAACGAGAACACGAAAGAATAGCAAGAGAAGAAGCGTGGAGGGTCCAAGAGATGCAAAGAATCAATAGAGAAAGAGAAATCCTCGCACAGGAAAGATCCATAGCCGCAGCCAAAGACGCTGCCGTCATGTCATTCCTTCAAAAGGTAGCCGAACAACAAAACCTCGGTCAAGCATTGAACACCATCAACCTCGTACAACAACCATCACAGCAACAACCTCAACCACCACTGCAACAACTACCACCGTCTAGTGTAGCGCCGTCTCCCGTGCAACAACCACTGCCCGCGGTTGTTCCACAGCCAGTGGTGTTTCCAGTGGTCTCACAAGTGACCAACATGGAGATAGTGAAAGTTGACAACAACAACAACAACAATAATAGTAGGGATAATTTCACGCCATCGAGTTCCTCAAGGTGGCCAAAGGTGGAGGTTCAGGCATTGATAAAGCTTCGAACGAACCTGGATGCAAAGTATCAGGAGAACGGACCAAAGGGTCCTCTCTGGGAGGAGATCTCATCCTCAATGAGGAAGCTCGGGTACAACCGAAACGCGAAAAGGTGCAAAGAGAAGTGGGAGAACATCAACAAGTATTTCAAGAAGGTGAAGGAAAGCAACAAGCGGAGACCGGAAGATTCAAAAACGTGCCCTTACTTCCACCAGCTGGACGCGCTGTACAGGGAGAAGGGGAAGGTGGAGGGCGTGGCGGCGGCGGTGAAGCCGGAAAGCACGGTGGCACCGCTGATGGTGCGGCCGGAGCAGCAATGGCCACCTCAGGAGGAAACGATGAGGGATAGGGACATCAGAATGGAGGACGTGGAGAACGAAGAGGATGAGTACGAGGAAGAGAGAGAGGGAGAGGGAGAGGGAGAGGACGAAGAAGATGATGAAGAGGATGAAGAAGGTGGTGGTGGTGGTGGGAAATATGAGATAGTGGCGAACAAAACGAGTGGTGGTTCAGTTGCGGCATCAACAGAATAGTGTGATGAAAGAAGGTGGTGGTGGTAGGTCATAGAGAGTGCAGGGGTTGTCGGAGGAGGTGGTGGTGGCCATTGTTGTGGAGAAAGAATTTGAATATTCACGTACGGTGAAGTTACACATGGCATGGGTATCGACCTGTGGAAGATGAGGTTTGGTTGGTACTTTGTTGTAGCATATAGTCAGTAAGATTATATGTTTTTCTCTTTTCTTTCTTTTCTGTTTCATAAAATTTGTTTATTTTTTGGGATAATAAATAAGTCCGATCAGAGAGGAATTTAAGATAGAGACCAATAAAGAAGAGAGAGACCTTAATTAAGGTTGTATTTTTCTTTTATCTTCATCATCTTTTTTTCTTACGTTCCTGGTGCTGTAAATGGGAGGAGATTAATTCCGGTTTTGTCTTTTTCTCTGTGTTTTCAGTTTTGACATCTTCTTACTCTTCATATCACTGCCATTGACTTTTCTCTCCTATGTTTTTCTTATTTTAGCTTATTTCTCTATTTTTTGTAATCCCTATATTTTGGTACACATAAATTTTTGCACCAGTAGAGGGTACTCTACTCAAATATTTTTAATATATATTAATTAAATACATCTTCAACATTATTCCTTTAATTAGTCTTTATCATTATTTATTAATTATGTGACATGCATTAAGACGTAAGAAAATTAGTCTTTATCATTATTTATTAATTACGTGACATGCATTTAGACCTGTCACATTACTAATTAATCTGAAAAAACATATAATATTTTGTTATCATTAAACAATAATGAGTATCATTTAATTACTTTTGAGATTTATAAGCAACAAGAGAAATATTAATATTAGATTTATTGTATTTACACTTACGAACAAAATTACGAAGATGGTAAATTAATTGCCCCGTTTGATTTGTAAGAGATGAAAAAAGAGGGTTAGAAAATAAAGGAATTGAAGGGTTGTTGGCGGTGAAAAAAAGAGAGGAGTGATTAAATTAGAATATATTAAAGAAGGGTTAAATAGTTGGGACAGTGACCCTACATTTTGCATTGTAAGAGAGGGTTGTGAGAGCAGAAGATGGCAGCATCACACATGGAGTGATAAACCCTTGAAGGAGGGTCCACGAGGGGAATCTTGTGAGTTGTGAGTAACCTCACTCTGAAAAGAACCTAAAACACTAGCATGCACTTGTTGTCTCTGTGGCACTGTGCACGCAAGGTGATGTGTTTCTCTTCATGGGTGTCAGTCCTAAGAAAGAGATGAACCTTCATCTTCATCATCTTCATCATCATCATCGTCGTCATCATCATCTAAAGCCTCAACTTTTTCTGCTGTTAATGTGCTTTTGTCAGCCTTTCATCACCATCTAAATATCTCATTTAATCTCATCGTTTCCAAAAATTATTAAATTATTCTCTTTTCTTTTTCTTCGGCTCTGTATTTTTATTGGTTTATGTTATTATATATACATGGAACAATTTTGGATTTGGAATAAAACAGGACATTATTTTTCTTTGAACTCGCATGCACAATCATTTGGTGGGTATCTAATTCTCCTCTTTTACACTTTTGTTTTATTTTTCTTTCTAAATCTTCAGATTTACTGTTGCCAATGCAAATCATACTCCTCGTTTTTTTCAACTTAATTTATCACTTCTCATGTCATTTGATTGTCGAATCATTTATCCGTTTCATAATTTTCCTTTGAACTTTTTACAGGTAGGAGGAATGGGTATCCAATTCTACTTTCTTATATTCTTTACTTCTATTTTTCCTTTTATATTATATATATATATAATTAATTAATTAAATGGTTAAATATGTTTTTGTTTCTTTAACTTTAGTGTAAATTGAAATCTCAAATTTTTTTGTCAAATTTAGTCCTCCAACTTAATCAATTTTTTTAAATTTATTTGATGTTTCAAATGTAGTTTATGGTAACATTTAAGTTATTTATATGTTTGGCACATTTTCACTTTAATGTTTTAAATGTGTTTCAAATTTTGGTTCATTTTGATTCAAAACTTTAAAAATTAATAGATATAATTATTTTAATCCAATTGGGTTAAATTTTTTCAATGTGTCAAACACGATTTATAATGTGTCATTAGGTTAATCTTTTGAATTGTTTGACACGATGCGACTTAAATGTCTGTGCTATATAAATGTTTATTTTATATATCTCAACCATTTCTTTTTCTTATAGTTGTAACTTAAAACAAATCTTTAAAAAAATAAACAATTAATAGTTAAATATGGTATTTATGTCACCTTTTAAATTATTAATTCTAAAGTTAAAATTTAATTTATGCATTAAATTATATTTCACATACGTTTTAGTTATAAATATTTTTATTTTATCATTGTTAACCATATAAAAATAAACATTCATATATATGATATGGATGCTTAGGTATTAATTTTGTTTAATTTTGCATTATTGGATCTGTATCGAGCAATGTATTACGGCTCTTGTGGTCTTAATTGTTTATTTAGAATAAAGTTGGGCTTTTTAGTAAAAGAATTTTGAATGAATAAAAGTAAGCGCAGAGAGAAATTAGAGTGATGTAGAAAAAATAATAAGAGAGTGCATAGCATAGCATATGTATTTGACTTATGTATGGCCTACAAAATTGTCCATTTTGATGAAAATGGTGAGTGTAAAGAAGTGTCCCACAGTATTGATTGGCCTGCATTTACCTCTACGGATAGGAATAATTATTCTGTTACACAGCAACAGTTTGAGACATAAACGCTCCTGTTGCAGTACCTTCTTCATTCATATACGTGCATGCACACAACTCTACGGACCCTATTCCTTTGTCGGATCACCTTATTCATTGCCTTCTTCACTCACTCTTCACTCACTCTAATATCATCTAACTCACTCACATGCTTCATTTTTCTTTTTTCTTTTATTCTCTCATTCTCACTGTAATCAATATTTTTTACCCTTCCATCTTTTCTTCCTTTATACCTTTTTAGGCTTTTTAGGTTTTATTCATAAATTTTACAAGTAAGACTAATTTATAATATATATGATACAAATTTTATTTTATAAATTAATTTTATAAGGTTGGGTGGCATTAGGTTTAGAATTGTTGGATTTTTTGAAAGAGGATTATTGAAGAAATACAACATCAATGATATATGAGGTCAATTCACATATAAAAAACTGACACCAAAAACTTTAAAATAATATATTTACAAGTATTTATCCTTTATAATATTCATCTCCTAATTAATGTAAGATTATTGGAAGTAATAAAATACTATTATTTTTCATACTCATCTCCACTAAATAGGAGAAAAAAAATATAAATTTAGTATTAATAAAGTTTTATAGAAAAACAAATTTACGATAAAAATACTTCTGATATGATTAATTTATTTATCTAAAATACAGACGCCATAATTACATCAAGATCTACAAGTTCAAAATAATAAAAAACAATAAATTAAATTTCAAAACAAATGAATTAAAATAAACATAATATTCTAATCTACTATAAGTTATATATAGTTACTGTTTCCAATAATAGAATATTAAATTAAATTAAATTTCAGAACAGATGAATCAAACAAAACACAATTCTATAGAAGAGATGAAAAAAAGAAAGATGGATGTGTAGGTATTTTTCTTAAACTGTTCTTTTATATACATTTATACTATTATATTCTTTAAATATTTTTAAAATTTAATGTAACAATAATAAAGGAATTTTTCCTAATTGTTATTTTAATATAAATTCTTACTATTTTAACAGGTAACTTTTTAAATTTAATTAATTTATCTACAATTTGGAAAAAAACTGCATATTTAATAAAAAAAATATTTATAATAAAATTATATAAATTATTTATTTTATAATTATTTTATATGAATTTTTATATTAATTTAACAATATTCTAATTTTTATATTTTTTCAACCTTTTATTTTGTCTTGTCATAAAAATATGTATAGACACGTTCATTTTCTTAATATTTATAATAAGAAAATATTAAAATAAAGTATAAATATAAATTAATAACATTTACAAAATAAAGATACTTGTTGGTCTGAGAAAAAGAAAAAATAAGATACTACATTTTGTACTATTGATCGATGTGTATGCATAATAAAGAGACACATGAAGATGAAAAGATGAACTCAATGATTAAGAATGAGATATAATCACTCATTGAAGTGACGGCTGTAGTCATATTGTTGTAACTTCTAAGCAACAAATGGTTAGTCTATTGTTCACCCAGTTTGCAAAAGCAAAATTAATCAAAAGTAATATTTAAGTTAAATTTATATTCCATCAATAATTACTGATTTCTTTTATGGAATATATAAGACTATATGATAATGAGAAACGACAAAAGAAAATGGCTACAGATAAAGATTTATAAACACATAAAACAATATGCTGTCATATATATAAAGGGAGAAAGGAATTGGAATCTGATTACTATCCAATTTTATAACTTTGGCATGTGCATTTGCCGGATACATGATCATCACCAACAGTCTCGCTCTCTATGAATCATATAAACAATAATTAATCATAAAAAATTGTAATTTTTTAACTAACCACTAAAAGTATCATCGGATGAAATTAATTGAAACGAAATAAAATATTTTAAATTATATCCAAAATAAGAATATTGTGCATCAACGGGGAAGATAACAAAATTATTGGATTAAGGACAGTAACATCATAAAAAATTTATTATCTATCAGACATATAATAAGCATATGATTCAAATATTCAATAAAGTAGTTATAATCATTACAAAATAGCATCAACAAGGTTTAAATTATTTTTAAAAAAATTGGATTCGTCTAGGTACATTCAATCTTAAAATCTAGAAATACTCCTAATAGAACTAATATTACTTACTCTTCAAAATCTTGATCTAGTTGCAGAGCTACTAGCTTCATCTAAATCTATTACTGCTTACATATTTGATACACGGTCATTGCAGAGAAAAAAAAATAACATAACATACAAACAAAACACAAGTGAACTAATGCATTTAAAAAATAGTAGGAAAAGAATAAATCATATTATAACAGGTATGAAAAAACTAAATTTTTTTATTATGTTGAATCTTGTACAACTTCATTGGTCGCCTAGATTTGTATGCAATTAGTTTTGTTAGATGCCTACGTAATATTTTGAAAGATTGGTGTATAAAATCGACTTGTAAGACTCTGCATTGTCATGCTGCTTGCTTCCAAACTCTTCAATGATGTTCCAATACTTATGACCAATGTCTCTGGCTAAGTCATAACAGGATTAATTCCACTAAGTATGATCCTTTCTTCGACTCATACCACCTAGATGTCCTACTCTATATAACTTAGACACTAGTTGAATCAAAATAATCTCATCCCAAAGTTTCCTTCAATACACTTTGCCCTAAACATAAGCAGTAATATCATCCCATGAAAATAGCTACTTGGATTCAGTTATACATTATTACTTCAAACTAATATTTAAGATGGTTAATTTTCAAACTACAAACCGACCAACATTTACATGAGGTTCATTAGTTATCATCCTCATCATCTCTTCAAAATTTTGCATGATAACCTCTTTTCCACCAAAATTTTACTCACAAAGTCATAGCAAATTCACAGAATTACATCAAAATGTCCAACATTCCACCTTTTGTTGTCTTATGACTCAAACCACTCACACCCACATTGAAACCTACTTCACAACATAAAAAATTCCAAATTTAATTTCAACTACGAAATATTCATTAGTTTCTCATAACTTTTGCAATTCTTCAAACATAAAACTGAAGAAAAACTTATAAATGACTAGCTCCCCTCACCGTTAAAGAGGAGAATACCAACTTTCTCCTTGGTCTCTCCCACACTATTCAAGCTTGTTCTATACACAACCAAATCCCACTGAAAATTTGATTGCAATTCTATGACTACCAAGGAATGAGGATTCATCTAGTACGCACAAAAATCACATGCAAACTCAAGAATTTTGAATGCATTAAATTCAGAATTGATTCATAACAAAAAGGACAATTTGTAGTTACCTATTTGTATAGATTGTTAAAAGCAAATTATACGGTTTGTTGCAGAAATAGTGCTTCAATATTCAAAAGATGAAATAGGTTAAATTATAAGAGGAGCAAAGAAGAGGACGAACTCACGAAAGAAAATGAGTAGAAAAGTATTTTGTTTCTTGAAGGAGTTCATTAACAAATTTTAAATTTTTAATAAAAAATTAAAAATTTATTTATATATTTACTGGATTCTCAAATTGACTAGGTAAGGAGTCTCTTACTATAAAATGAATTCATATTTCACCTTACAAATTGGTTACTTACAAATTGGTTACGTGGAGTTAGGTTACATTTAAAATCTTTCTAACAATTATCCATTTATCTTCGAAAGAGGATTTTGTTTTGATATTTGAATTTTGGTTTGCTGAATTTAAATTTTTGTAGTATAATGATTAAGTTTAGAGATGGTGGAGATGCATGTATATTTATGTTGAGGATAGGTTGGACCAAATAAATGAATGAATGTGATTGGTGATTGGTTCTGAAAAGGTGGGTGGGAAAAGAAGAGGAGATGGTGTTAATGTTGTGTATACTTTGGATTTCATAGCTATCTCTTACCATGCTTCCTGCTCTTACCAATTTCTCATAATCACAACAAAATTAGGAGCCACCAAACATGCATACTAAGATCTCCATATACTTATGAATCATATTATATTTTTACTCACGGATATTTATCAAAAATAATTATTTCGAATTTATTACAAAGTTTACCTATAAATATGTACGTCATTCTTTTGTCATTTCTAATCCCAATGCAAACCGCCCCAGTAACTCTTTTCCGCACGTGGACTCTATACTCTACACCTACTTCAAATTTTTATCCCACTCTTTCCTTTTGGCATTTTGGATTATATTTTTAAAATTAAAAAAAAAAACTTTTAGTTAGTAACAAATTACCCTCTCTCAATAAGTACCACACTTTATTTCTAAATGAGAAAAAGTTAATATTCTCTATTTAATTTTTTTTTAACAGTCTACATTTGGTTAAAATTTATGAAAATCTTCTTTCATTTAAGAGTTGATTCCAATAATTTTTTTTAACAGTCTACATTTGGTTAAAATTTATGAAAATCTTCTTTCATTTAAGAGTTGATTTGAATAATTATATGATACACGAATACAAGAATACAATATATGAATACAATATATCTACCAGATACAATACGTATATGATACGTTGGTATATTTATTTTAAAAATAATAGGACACAATACATGATATATTTAAATTTAAAAGTATACAATAATTCTTAAAAACATAAAAAATATATAATTGATATTGTGTGAATCCAAAATAAAACCATACATATTAAACGTTATTAACATAAAAAATAATAAACTATTATCATCATAAAATACTAATAAGTATCAGACATGAATACGTGTCAAACACAAGTATGTGATTCAAATTAAAATATCAGTGTATCATATATTTTAATTCATCATATACATGAATGATTATTTTGCTTACATTTATATTGTTAATTAATGTATTTTCATAATATTTTGTTAATGATATTGTAGATCAAATTTTACATGATTTAATTTTTTATAAATATTTATATTTTCTTAAATATAATCTTTTATATATATATATATATATTAAAATAAGTGGTGTAACAAACTATTTAAATAATTTTGAAATTATATAATCTTTTGTGTGCATGATCTAATTTATAAAAAAAATACTAAGCTTAGTTGTAAGATTAATTAACTTTATTATTTGTTTAAATGTTATTAAATATGTAATTTGACTAAGTTTCACCTTATCTATATCTATCTCCCTCTCATGTTTAAGTTCAAATCATTTAAGCAATCACTATGATACAACCGATCAGAAGCTGTATAAATTAGTTGTATCGTTACCCATTGTTAGCTTTCAAGTTAAGGTATATTGGCCATCAAAGAATAAAGATTTGTCAAGGTTTACATTATTTTTTCCTTATAGCATAGCAACACGGTTTAAATTTAACACTATCTCCCTTTTAACCTTGTCAAGTCGAGGGATTTAGAACAGATTTTTAATAGTGGCTAAAAATTTATAACTCAATTTTCAGTTTGTTAGTATTAAAGAAATGTGACGTGAACCCAATCAACTTCCTTAAAAAAAATACTTCTCTATAGTGTTATCTTTTACAAAATTATTAGTCACATTTTCATTCGAATAATTTATAAAAATTAATAAAAAAAATGAATCATAAATAAAAAAAAATTGGAACTAAATAATCTTTAATAAATTTGTTAATTTTAATTATTTAGCTATTAGCAATTACTATATCTCTCCCCTCTCCATCTATATACACACAAACACAGAAAAAAAAGTAAAACTATATGGTTTTTTGTAGTTTTATTTCATAATGAACTTGTAAAGTGACTACTATTGCCCTACATTTGTAATGTAACTCGTGCATCTGACAGATATATAGGCTTTGACTTCTAAAAAATAAAATTGCTTCAGAATATTGTAAAACTGTTGCGGTATTAATGAACTGTTCAGCCACAGTTTGATCACAACCAGCAAGGTGGCAAGAATTTCTCAAAAGGTGGCTATGTTAGAACTCTTATATGGATTAGAGACAAAGCAATTTCATATTATATAAATGAATGTAAATCTCATCTTACAAGTCAGTTTTGTGAGGTTGAATTAGACTTAAAGTCTACCTCTAAGTATGGTATCAGAATCATTATTTAAAGTCTATCGTAGTGAAATTTATGTTTGTTGGGCATATAACTTTACCTGGTACAAGATCACTCATTAATGTATAGTCCCACGCATATAAATGGATGCAAGTCCCACTTTACAATAAGGTATTTTCTTGTAGTGTCGGTAATCCTTGTTAACAATAAAAATAGCGACAATTAATTTATACAACCGTTTGGATACAACTAGGGGTGATAATGTAGGCTAGTCCACGGGCCTGTCAAAAAAATGCAGGGCAGACTGAGATATTGAGCCCGCATAAAAAAAAGGACAAAAGAAAAAACTTGCACTTGTATATATTAGTTATTTTCCTTATGAACTCCTGCATGAACGTTCAGAATTCTTGTATGAGTGAGAAAGACAAGTATTATGTATTTTTGAATGTGCTAAAATTTGAATACATCGTGTATCTCAAAATATGAATATGAATATGACGAACATTGTGAACTTGTTAAAGTTTTCCAATTTGTTGCATATTAAAAGTTTTATCATAAGAATTAAAAAAAATAAACGGGTCAACCTGTGGGCCTGCAGGCCTATATTTATGTGGAACGAACCAAACTTTTCAGCACGCATTTTCATTGCAGAGTAGCCCAACCCGATTCACATTTTTGTGGGTCCAAATGCGAGACAGGCGTAAACAGACTAGACCAGCACACATTATCATCCCTAGATACAACAAATTAACAAATATTTAATCTTTCTAGATATGTTTTTTCTAAATAGTCCTGATATTATTTTAAAATATAAAATTTAAACTTACTCAACTGTATGCAGAATATTTATAAAATGAGATTTATATCTATCCGTAAACTATTATAAATTTATCTTATCATATCTCATACAAATTTGATTCTAGCATACAGTAGGAACCATCCATGTATAAATAAAATTCGATCTATCTCAAGGGAACCTAAGAGGGGGAATGTTTCGAAAAATTCGTCTATCAAATAAGCGAATAAATAGTATGAAAGATTTTGGATTAATCTGTGCGGACAATTGCTTCAACGAGAAAATAAAACCTAAGAGGTAAAATCCATTGGTTAAGACCTAAAACACTTTGAGAAACTGGATTGCTTCCAGAAATCATGGGTTTAACAGTTCTTTAGAGTGAAATCAACATTTCTCATGTTACCACGTAGAGCACATGAGAGAGTCGTTTGAAAAGGACTTAATGCCATTAAGTAATTTTAAACCAAATTAATTAACCTCAAAATTATTGTTATATAATAGATGTAGAGTGTCAATTTTTGTTAGATGATGTAATTGTGATAAACAAGAGAGTATAAAAATATCGATAAGCACGCGCACCAGTTTGATAGTGACATAAATAAATAAAAAATGATATTATTTAATAATTTTGAAACTGGACAAGATTGAAGAAAGAAGCATCAAAGGGAAGATGAGATGCTGTTGCAGAGAGAGTGCAGTGTAATTAGTTGTTTATTAGGATATTGTGGTCCAACCAGAACATTGATATGATGAGCTCCAAGTTGAAGAGACCAAAATGAGGTATGAGTCTAGGTTTATCCTTGGCAGAATATGGTAATCACTTGACAAAACTAGACAAAAGACGCGTGTCCCTGTCATTAACTTTACCCATCATCATTACTCACTAACCAATATTTTTCGACCTCAAAAATTCGTCGTTTTATCAACTAATGCCACAATTTCAAAGCTTAATAAAAAGAGAATGTGAACACACTTTAGGGGGTTCAGCCACTAAAACTAATCAACGCTTTGGGATCTATATAAGTAAGCAAGGATTATGTTTAATAAAGTATGTCTTCATTATCTGAAAACGACACTTGCTTTTACATGTCTTTTATAAGATATGTATGGGTTTTAATATTATATCACTTGGTCTGTTGCCTATATTTTAATATTATCAGGTGTATGTAACTTGAAATTTTTTATACCATCAAAAAACATCGCAAATCATTAATAGTTATGTTATGGCAGTCATTTCGATTTCTCTTGGCAAAGTCGTGAACACTAAGATGGCTTAATAGATATTTTAATTTAATTGCAACTTGACATATCACTTGTGACTATTTTTTTTTAATAATAAGATAAAGTAATATTTATTATCGTTGCGAATGGTATAATTATCTTTTGATAAAGGTTAGTAGACCGACTCTTAATTGGAAAATAGGATTTTTAATAGTATAATTGTTAGTAGAGAGATCGTTGTATGGGATAATAATTTTCTCATATTAAAAATTAAACGAGATAAGTCACTGTCAAATCGTATCGTTTAGACGATTACACGATTACATTAAGTAAAAAAATTATTATGATTAATAATTATAATTTTTTGTTTAACAACAAACATTCAATCCAACAATGATATCAGAACTAAAGTGATGAATTTTATTCCAGTGATAAACAGTTCACCCAATGTTATGTATACAGTAAAACACAATATCATTAAATTGATCACATCATGGTGTAGCAAGATACGATGAACACAAAACGAACATTTCCAAAAGTTGAGTTTGTAAGGAGTTATATATGATTGAAAACACAAACATAGACCAAGTTATCGACTCTCCATGATGTATAAAAGAACACATTTGCAATGTTATGTGACAGTGCAGACTAAAACACTGTGAACCACAAATCAAGATTTTAAGAATACAGAGTCTCGGATGAATTATGATTGTGTTTGTTAGCGATTTCCAAGAGAACATCACGTGTGAAATTGTATCCTCCTTTGATTGACATCAAGGGCATGTGGAATCATACCTATTCAACTTAAAATTCCTCTGCTTTAATTTTTCTCTGCTGTCCCAAAACATCCTCAAAATAATAGTTATTTTTGGAGGAATTTATGTCCTCCACAGTCCCACAAACAGGTTATTTGATTAGCCTTCCGAATTTGCATAATTTGCATTGAAAATCCCATAGGTCTTTTTGAAGCCAAACCCACCTATGTAAACTATGATTTTGTGGCTTAGCATTTTTTAGCAAGGTATCCGATTTGTCCACCGTGTCTCTTTTCAATTGACTTAGTTTCTTCTCCAATTTTGGTCCCATTAGGTTTCACCTTCCCACCATCCAACGTTACCTGTCACCTCTTATTTTTAATCCGAATTCATCAACATTCCACGGTGAGATACTCTAAGGTTCTCCTCTAAATTCATCTCGATTTTGAAAAAGAATTTTGCATTGAACGAGTTGTTCTTCTTTTTGAAAATATTCTTGTCTTTAACCCGATGTTCAAAGGGATGCATGTAAAAGACACTTCAATGTTTAAGTTAGTGATAAATTCTAAATTCTCCACAATAACATAAAAAACATATCTCGTAAAGTGTGTCATTTTACAGTAAAATTTATGGGCCTAATCTGATTTGGGTCTTGATTTAATAATCTTAATTACTTGATAATTATGATAAGTTTCCTAAGTTGTAATTACCTTTCTTTATGAGAAGATAGGTTAATTTAACGTTATTAATTATGTGTGTCGTCTTCTAGATTGTATCTCTTAGACTGTATCCCTTATAGACAAAATAATAATGGTCTAAGTATAAATATAAATATGAACGATATCTAATTTTTTTTAAATAGATATAAAGATACAGATATATACATATCTATATTTTGTTTCAATATATTTTTTTGTCGTTATATTCATCTTTGATTTTAATTATTGAAATATTTTTTATTTATTAAATAATGTAAAACACTTTGATATTTATATAATTATATTTCTTTTTTATATCTAATATTGGAAAAGAATATACGATTTTTACTTTTTTCTAATGACAAATTTTATATTATTGAGAAACAAGATGATTTTTTTACTTCACAAAAAAAAAATATTAAAACTACACTCACTCTTCGAATTATTATTCCTAAACACTTTGGTAGGATATTATAAACGATTTCACCAACTCTTCCTTATCCATTAAAATCATGATAATTAACTATAAAAACATTAACATATCCTCATTATCTATAGAAATAAAATTTTACTTAAACTATTATAAATAAGTGATAATATTATATTAATGATTGATGAATTATAAACTTATACTCCTTGAATTATACACCCTAACTCACCCAAGATATTTTCCCACATATTTCTCCCTTCTCGCATAAAAAGCCAATTTGTAGAGCACAAATTAAATTAAGCCACTAACACCAAATTAATTAGTCTGTGAGTAGTAACATAACACAAAATATTTACTGGATTTGTAACTAGTCCTTCTTCTCTGACAAATCTTGTCCACCACCAAGGCCAACTCCAAATACCACCATGTCATTTTCTATTTAAAAAGCACAAATATCTTGTAGCTACTCAGTACAAGTGGAAAATAATGCTTCAAACTATCACTGTCAATTGAAATTTTAAAAGAAATGTACTTATTTTTTGTTCTTATCTTTCATAGATAGAAAATCATAATCATGGCACACAATTAACACTCCATATTCAAACTTTGCTAATCTTGTATTAACGGTTTGATTGTAAAATATCGTTAATTTGTCAATAATTAAAAAATTATTTTATAGTATTTAATAAAAGGAACGAGAGTTACGAGAAATTATTAAGGCAATTGATTCTTAATAATCTTTCTTTCAAGGGTTTGTCCCTTCAATCACGAGTACTCATTTACTCGTACCGTTTTAAGGAGGAGTTTTATTGAAAGAACAAATCAATAAGACCGAAGTGTAGAGCTGTCAAAACAGTAACCCGACTCGACCCACCACGGGTTGATGATTTATTGAGCCAAGCCAACCCGACTCACTTTTTAGCGAGCCAAAAATTTTTGAACCCGGCCCGGCCCACCATGGGTTGGCAGGTTAAACGGATTGGCTCACGGGTTCACTTAATTAAAAAAATTTATTTTTTTATTTTTTTCAATCAAAACTAAATTGTAATTCTAATTAAAATCTAAATAAACTTTAATACAAACCAAAATAAAAAAAATACAAATTATTTATGTGTTGGATAAAAAAACAACTTAACATGATCCAAATGTAAAACCCAACTTAATAAAAAAAAAACACTTGTGTAACCCTTTTAACTGCGGGTTGGTGAGCCAACCCGGCTGACCATGGGTTCAACCCGGATGAGCCAGATTGTAAATGAGTCGGGTCAAAAATCAACCCGTATTGAAATTTGTAAAAAAATTTCAACCCAACCGACCCGAACCCGTGGTGAGCCGGATTGGCTCGCGGGTTCCAACCCATTTTGACGACTCTACCTAAGTCTAATCACATAAAACATTAACAGCACTTTCAATCCAAAACGTTAAGACAATAAGTTTATGGGTCTTTATTCTTATATAGTGTTTTTTTCTCATCTCTAATTGATGTAGAACTTAAACTCACACTTTATTCTTAATACTAAAATATTATATATATATATATATATATATATATATATATATTACTAATTATTTTTTAAAGATTGTAAGCATACAAATGGATAAAACCATTAACCAGCTATTTGTCAATATCATAATAAAAATAAATAAATTTGATAAATAGACAAATGGATATAAAACCATTAATCAACTCGTTAAAATTTAATATTATTCTCTAGTTTTTGTAATAAAAACAATATCTTTTTGTTTTTCAAACACATCAGCTCTCTTTTGCTAGGAAGTGTGTTGAAGCATCAGTTACATGTATATAAAGACCGTCTTTGTCCAAATCAACAAACTTTTCTGAGACCAACATCAATGCATCAATCGCAATATATTGATAGGTACATAAATGGTGGAGCTTCAAAAGAAATTATTGGAAGCCAAAATTTAAAAAGTTAAATATTAATAATATTTTACAATTAAACATGAGTTCACTTATTCTTTAATATCAGAAAAATCATAAAAAAATAAATATATACCAATTTTACATCAAGTTCTTCAGTTATACAAAAATAATTAAGCAAATAACAATAAAAGTTTAAACATATTTTTAATATTTTTTTTATCAGCATATTTTTTATATTGTAACTGTACCAATTTTGATCATGCAAACTGTTTTGGGTTTTGTTAGTTAATAAATATTTTACTTTTAGTCCATGCAATATTTTATTGTGCATTGATTTTGAAATTAAATATGTTTTTCGTTCATTTAACTTTTATGAAAATTATTATTAATCATTTTAATCAAATTTTGTTAAATTTATTTATGTTTTAAATATGCGTCTCAGTTAATATTAAAGCATAAATATTTTAAATAATGTAAACAACCCAAATATTATCATAAATTGTATTTGAAACAAAAAATAAATATTACAAAATTTGATTAAAATAATAAAGTTAACCAATTTCTAAAATTGAAGATTAAATTCGACCAAAATTTTAAAGATAAATTAATTTTAATTTTTACTATAATTTAAGAGACAAAAATAACCCTTTATTTTGACATTCTTACATTTTTCCCCGAAGATCCGACATTGATTTTCTTGATTCTTTTATCTATATATACAAAGTTATAGTATTTAACTTTTTAAATATTAAATATATAAAGTCATAAGTTTAATCTGTTTAAAGATTATTACATAACACATATTATCTTTTTTGTTATCCACGAAAAGAAAGTAAAGAAAGATATAAAATGTACACAAAGGTTTAGATTATTTCTGCTGAAAAAAAAAACATTGAACACTAAGGTTTTATTTGGATTAAAAAGTGAACAAAAAAAATAAAGTACTGACTAAAGAAAGAAAAGTTAAAAATAATAAGAAATAATAATTTTGTAAAATCATTCTTTTTGTAAGTTGGAAAGCACAATTTTATTTTTTTTTAATTATTAGTTTGTGTCAGTGAGAAGAATTGAACCCATAATCTTTCTTATTTTTTTTTACTTTACCAATCTGATTTTATTAATTTAAGTTTGTTCCCAGAAGGGATCAATTTTACGATATTTTTCTTTCATGTATTATTTTAACCATTAGATTATCTTATCACTTTTAAACCGACTTTTAAGCATATTTTTCTCTCCTGCGTTCTTTTTAACTTCTAAAATATCTTATCACTTTTAAACCAACTTTTAAGCGCATGTTATTACGTAGTTAAAATAATCTTTTTCACATTATCACTTCTCCCCAGTCTCTAAGCATTGCAGGGCTGTTGAATTATGAAATTAATCCCTCCAAATTCCAGAATTTCACCAACATCAAATTCCCAACTTCCATACTAATCTATTTGAGCCAAAATTCTTTCATCACCACGCACAAAAAAAGTCATCAAAATTAAAAGAAAAGAAAATTAAAATAAATGTTTAATTAATTATAACCTTTTAATAATATTTACATTTTCTTTTATTATAATTTAGATATAATATTAAATATAAAAAATAGTAATACTAAACAAATTTATCTTAATTCTCTTTTATTTCTACCCTCTCTCTTTTACTTAATATATTCTTTCTATTCCACTTCTTTTTTTACCTCATTCCACTCCTCGTGACATCTTCATCAGTACAAACAAATGTACAAGAGATTGGAGTATGGCTATCACATTACTCATCTTATGTTGATAAAATGCACCTGAATTATGTGACACGTTGGTGATGCTGAATTTAAGTAAAGTTTTTATTAGCATACAAATCTAGCTGTATTTTTTTATGGCATTAAAAATGTGTTGAAAAAAGGAACCACCAAAATCCAGTTACAATGGAAAAACATGTTCATCAAATAATTTTTTCATAAAAACTTTAGTTAGTTGTTTTCAAAACTTTATGTTTGGCCTTCCTCTATCTACATGTTGGTTCGGGTGGGGACATTGAAGCTGTTTATCACCCATAATTACAAGCAAATTTACTAGTAAAGAAGTTCCAAATTCAACTCCAATACGATGTACAATATTGACTCCGTGATAACATATTTTATTGGTCGTAATTATTTATAAAAAATACATTTTGTATGAAAAAACACTCAATTTGGTTGTTGTAACGAGATTAGTCTTGTTAATGAAGGAAAAAATATAGATGAATGAATTTAGTAATTATCTTTTTTTATTCCTTATGTTTTACGGTGAATAGCCATTTGAACCTCCGCACGAGTGCAATAATGAAAGTATTGATCTTGAGAATCCCAATATATAAAATAGATACACCAAAAAGTCAACACGGACTAACATAGAAAAAATAATATTATAATTGAATAGCTTAATTAATTTGGAAAGCACATGAGTCATAAGATTCCTCTCTGTGCTACCTGAACAGGTTGCCTCTTGCAAAGTTGTCATCTTGTAGCAACTAGCCATAGGAAGATGGCAAGAGGATAAGAGAGTGGTTGTGTTTTTACTTTTTCTCACTATTCATCATTTTTTTTTTATATTTTATACGCCAATTATTCACTACATATATTTATTACAAACCCTAGCTAAAGCCTTATTACCGTATTCTCCTCAATCATTATTACAATATAGAAAGTCAACATTTTTAAAATATCACTGTGTATCAAATAATTCAGTGCTTGTTTTCTAAGTAATCTAAAACATCACTGATATATTTTTCTTAAAAACAACACACGTAATACTTAAGATTTTGATAAATGTATAAACGAAGAAATAATTTAATCTATATATTTTGTATAAATTTCTTAATACGCCCTCAACGAATTTCGTATATTTATTATTTTGATTGTTATTGTTTGTGTTATAAAAAAGTAGTAATATAACAGTGTGTTGGACATTAATTGGCAAGAATGGACAGCTGACCAAGCTAATCCAAAACTTAACGTGCCCTATCTTCTTTAACTAAATCACTTCTTCATTCTCATAAAAATGAAGAATTTGTCTATTACAGCAATACATGGGTTGTAAAGTGAATGGTGAAAAAATGAAAGTAGAAGAAGAAGTAATTAAAAGTTGGAGGAGGAAGAAGAAGAAGAAGAAAGTGAAAGTAGAAGTACAGAGTGGTTCCGTGATATAAAATGAAAGTAAAGGAAAATTACAAGAGTTGCATGTGAGTTTTTCTTTTATCTTATTAAACTGTTATACATGGGACCTCATATTCTCTCTGTTTGTCTGTCATCTTCAATTTACACTTTACACATTATAAATTAAAGAGCGCTAAAACATGTACACCCACTACAACTTCTTCTGCTTTGCTGGCCCATGTGAACTGTTGTTAACGATCTTTACTCTGATCCCAGTTCATGGCGGCCGGAATGTGACCCACAACTCCAATCATCTGCTTTTAAGCTGGCCCATCATCAGAAAGTGTGTCAGATAGGTACCTTGTGCACCACCATGCTTTTAGATGCCTCATTATTAAAGAATTGAATTTTATAGTGCAGGTGTTTGTGCCATACCCTTTAGTGTCTATCTGCTATGAAAACCTCTCACTGACATTTCCTAACCCCGAATTGGAAATTTCAAATTAAATCAAATTAAATAATTAAAACCCCCAAATAAATTTAATTCAAATTCAAATTATAAATTAAAATTAAACTCTCCATCCAATCAGAAACTTCCTTATCTTGTCTCATTCAACTGTGTCCACCGAAGAAAGTTTATTTGTCGCAATCTCATAACGGTTCCCTCCTTCATCTTCCACACTCTCCAGATCCCCCTCTTCATTCTCATCCTCTTCTACTTCTTCTTCATCATCCTCTTCCTCTTCCTCCTCTCTCTCTTTTCTTTCGTATTCACTCTCACTGTTCTCCTTCGCTGCACCTTGCTCGTATTGGGACGGAGGTCGCCACTGCTGCTCCGGTTGCACCATCAAGGGCTCCATCATCTCATGTGCCTTCATGTTCAGGAATGAAGCGCCAAAGGGGTTCTGACTTTTGCTCTTTTCTCTGTATATGGCATCCAGTTCGTGAAAATACGGACATGTCTTACTATTCTCGCGCCTGTGCTTGTTGCTTTCCTTCACCTTCTTGAAGTACTTGTTGATGTTCTCCCACTTCTCTTTGCATCTCTTCGCACTCCTGTTGTACCCGAGCCTCAACATTCCTGCTGATATGTCCTCCCATAGTGGAGCCTTTGGTCCATTTTCTTGGTACTTGGTTTCAAGACTCGTCCTCAACCTTATCAAAGCATGAACTTCAGCTTTTGGCCACCTAGAAGAAGATAAGGAGTTCAATGAAGTGGGAGTCGTAGCAACAACGCAAATAGCAGTAGCAGCAGTTGTAGGAGTAGCAGCAACTGCACTGTGACCATTATTCATTTTCTGAATTTCGATGTTGTTATTATTTGACATCACCAATGGTGCTTGTTGGGATGGTGGTTTTAGTTGTGATACTTGGGGTGGAGGTGGTGGTTGTGAAGGCGGCGGTGTTTGAAGAAAATTGGCACCGGCTTGTGTTGAGGGGTTCTGGTTCTGACCAGATAACTGTTGCAAAAAGGCAATAACCGCTGCATTTTTGGCTGCTGCGGTTGATCTTTCTTGGACAAGAAGTTCGTGTTCTCTGTTGATCCTTGCCATTTCTTGGATCCTCCAAGCCTCTTGCTGTGCCACGTGTTCTCTCTCCCTTTTGTCTATGGCTTCCAGGAACCTCTTTTGCATTTCCTCTTGCTTGGCCAAAACCTGCCTTGTGAGCCTCCTGAAGTAGTCCTTCCACTTTCTCTTCTTCCGGTACTTCTCTTCCAAGTCTTCATCAGAGGCGGTGGAAGAAGAGGTTGAAGTGGTGAAGAGGTTGTTCATGTTAGGCAAAGTGTAAGGGATGTCATGGTTATTGTTGTTGGGTTGTGGAGGGTTTCTAGGGTTGGTTTGCACTGTTGGAGAAGTGATGGTGGTTGTCGTGGTGGCATTGGTTGGTGGTGGTGGTGGTGGAGGTGGTGATGGAGATATTGCTGTAGGGTTTGTGGAGGGAACAGTGGCGGTGACATAAGAGATTGCTGTTGTATCACTAGGCCTTGTTGGGGGAGGTAATAATGCAACCGTGTTTGTTGTTGCCAAAGTGGGTTGTGGTTTTAACGGGTAAGAGACAATGAATTGGTTCTCAAGGGCTTGTAATTGATCAAAAAATTTGTAGGTTTTACCCTCTTGTTTCCCGCTTCTACTCTCTTTGGTTCTTTTGTGGTACTTGTACACATTCTCGAATTTCTCCTTACATTTCTTCGCGCTTCGGTGGTAACCCAGTTCTGCTAGTTTCCTAAACACATACATAAAGCGAGGGAGAGAAAGAAAGAGAATGATCAAATTTCATCATGAAATACATATGTCTGTTGAAAATAGTGAAAAGAAAACAATAAATAAATAAAGCTACTTCCTTTCACGTAAAGAAGGGTAAAAATTTAGACGGCTTTGCCGTACTGATGAAAAACACGAGGGTAGTTGATTCCTAAAATAGTACTGAACAATAAATAAGACGCAGAAAATATCAACTGAGAGGCTGAAACCAAAAAATGACAAAGATAAACTCAACAAAATTCGATTCAGCAAATCCTGCACAAACTTACAAATTTTACTCACACCATGATTCATTGCAGCTATGGATTCGCTATATATGTATATAACACAAGATTGAGTTAGAAGAATTTCAGACATGTGGGTGATCTTGATATACTGCGGATTTTAACAAAGATGATTAATTAATTATTATCTTATAGGCAAACATAAAAATATAAATTATAAGGTTTCCCCCGCTCCCTCCCTCCCAATTGGTTTATAAAAAAATACAGCGACAGGAAATGGGTCTGAAAAACTTTTTGGTTTCGAAATTGATGAAGTTCATGAAATCACCATGCATGATCTTGAAGAAGCTCTCGCTAGCTTCCAGCATACATGGTTTCTTCAAAACGAGAGAAGAAAGACAAAGATAGAGGAGGTGATACACTAGAAAGAAAAACAAAAACCAGAAAAAGAGAGAAATATAGATGAATAATGAATTGAGTTAAATCACACGTCTGGTTATATCTATCTATCTATCTATATATACATAGATATAGATATAGTTATTTTTGGGTGTGTGTACCTTGCAACTTCTTCCCAAAGTGGACCCTTAAGACTTGAATCACGAAATACAGCATCCATATCCGACCTTATCTTCAAGAGAGCCAAAGTTTCTTGGCGGGGCCATCTGTTCCCAGCACATGAGCTGTTGATCTTGTCACCTTCTTCTTCTTCTAAGCCACCCTCTTTTCCCTTCTCTTCACCGGAAGTTGCATCCATCATAATCACCTCGCCACCGTCATGCGCCGCCACAGCCTCACCGGAGGAGGTTTCCATGGCTGTGTTGTCTCCAAGCTGCATAGAGAGAGAGAGATAGAGAGAGATGTCCCTACCTAGCTAGCTAGCTAAGCAATTACAGCTTGAGAAAAAAAAAGGGAATATATCAGAAAACAAAGGGAATAGTATAGTCTCTCAGGGGTTTTATTGTGCGCATGGAGAGAGGATGCTTTTGTGGGGGTGAATAGATTTGTTTATTTTTAGGTGGTGGGATCTGTCAATTTCATCATAGAAAAATGCAAATATTACCCTTTAATTAAGCTCTCTTAACTTTTCCCTGCTGTATCTCTGCATAATTATTATTGTTCCTCTTATTTTAATTTTTATGATTAGGGCTGTGGAATCTTCGCTCATTTTTTATTTCTATTCTTCTTTTTTTATGGATTCAGAAAACAAACACAATATTAGAGCAGTCGCTTTGGGTTCTCTTATGTGTGTCATACGTTAGTGCTGGAAAAAGCAAAAGAAAAGCTAAGGGATAAATTATACCATGGATCCTTTAAAGGGAAAATAATAATCATAAAAATGGAAAAGATAATACTATTAATTTATATTACCATTAATATTAATGATTTTTTGTATGCGTATATGATATATATTTATGAACAAAAATTTAAATTTATATATATACATGTAGTAGTGGGAACAGCCTGCAGATAGGGACGATGTAGATGATAAGTTGGGCCATGTAGGTCAGCTTTGCTTATTGGGAGCTTTTGGAATTGAGTGGCATAACAAAATCTGAAATTACATATTTCTCCCTCCCAAGGATATCATTGACCTTTAATTAATCACATTAATCATAAAACTCTAAATCCCAAGTTTCCTTTAACAACGGTATAATCAACTTAGGTGCTTTTACTCCAATTACAATTACACGTGAAAAAAATAAAATAAACTATCTTATGATTTATATCAATAGAGTAATCGCTTTTGTTCAATTTTGATTAAACTTTAATTATATTTATAATCATCTCACCTCATATTAGTGTAATACTTCACTTAACGGTCGAAATCGGAAAGAATTCAAATAATTTAACATGGAATTTATCAAACATATTGTTTTGAACACGGCATTGGAATTTTAATGAACTTGAAATGTGTAGTTAAGAAATACTAATTAGGTGTTGTTAGCAAGTGGTCTAAGAATACTAACTAAGATTTATTTAATATGTTTTAGTGAAGAAATTGAATTATTTAGTTTATTTGTGTGTGTGATTTAAAGGAGAATTGTTAGTATTTTACTAATTTTGACATAGTTAGTTGATGGTGATGAATTATTTAAGTTTTATTTTTGTGTGAGATGAATGAATTAATTAATTAGTCTTGGGTAGATAGATGGTAGAAGTAGCTAGGTCTCTTTGTGAAGACGAAGACCATTTATGAAGGGAAGTAACCGGTGACAAATTCAGTTAGCTACAACCTAACACAATAAATAGAATGAATTTTTGGATAACTAAAAATCTTGTAACTCCACATGTTTCACCAATTATTAAAATTTTGATTAGGGACCATCCACAATGGTGCGTACAATGAGGTGACTGTACGTGCAATACTTATCACTAACTATATAGAGTTATTGAGTCAATTCTTCCCCTTTTTTTTCCTTCAATGTGAATAATGTCCAATTAGATATTAGATGTAAAAGAGGAGAAGGTGATAAAGTGAGCTTTATTTTCATATTTTGTATTTTTTGGATCTAAGACTTCACCATTAACTTGTAATGACCCCACAACGTGCTTCAACGTGGTGGACTTTATGACCCAATATTATTTTATTTGGCATTTTACCGGAAAAGAAAATTGTATGCTTTCACATTTCCAACTTCAATCAAAATGACCATTTTCTTCACTTACTCTCACATCAAACTAACCACCAACTATACGAATGTACTAATATTTCTAAATTTAGAAAAATATAATTAAATATCAATAAAAATATCAAATTATCAGAAATATATATATAGTTAGTTGCGTGGAGTCTTTAAACAGTACAAATACATGCATAATTAGATACATATACCATTAGTATTTTAATCGCCAACTTCGTGGATTTATAAAATTGAGACTATTGTTTAGTTTATTCTAGATATAAAAATAATTTTTTTAAGCTAAATCTTATCTCTCTCTGTTAATAAACATATCACCGGTTAATTGAGGGTGAGAAAAGAAAACACCAAACGATGTGGGTCTTATACGTCGAAGCTTTATCAACAACCATGAAAAATGTATTTTTTGATTAAAAATTGATTTGGTTGAAATGAGATATACGTATACACAGGGAGAAGAAGAAGCGCGAAGCAAAAAATGATTAGAACTCAATTATTGAATGGATGAGAATGGATATAATGCCCAAGAGTGGGGTCCAAATTATTAATTATTTATAAGTCCATTTATCACCATTATTATGATTTATGTCTAATAGTTTTATTTTGAAGACATGAATGAATAATATATAATTTAAAAGGAAAAAAAAAAAGATAAAGTAAAAGAATAGGGTAGAAATTTAAAAGGATGTTGAAGAGTGGAAGAAGTAAGGTAGGTAAAGATGTATGAAATGATGAAGGTGACACGGTGTAAAAAGTATTGATGTATATGATGAAATTATATAATATAGTTATATGATTGAAAAGTGAATGAGTGAGGGAGAGAAAGAGCGTTTTGTTTGTTTATTTTATGTGCATTTTGTTAATTTATGCGTATATGTTAGCTGGTTTGTTTCGTATTGTCGACTCTATATATATTGTGCGCTGTAAATACGAAACATTGGCAATATTAATTATTATTACTTTTATTATTCCTTGTGTTTATTTTATCTTTGAACCACCTGCATTATGCTTCTATAATGTGCATGCATATGCAACATTAATTGATGATGGCAAGGAATCTACTAAAGTTTCGTGGAAGCCAAAAAGAAGACATAAATCATAAGAATATGAAAAGAAGGAGTCCTTAGACAAGAGAAATTCATTTTAGTCGCAACTTTGATAATAACATTCATCCTAACCTAACACATCAAATAATCGCAACCATGATATATCTATATACCAAATTTTTATACATATTATTTTCTATCAAAATTAAATATCAACATCCTGACAGAATAGATCAAATTTAGGGTACCCAAATAATTATTCATATTTTATACTTTAGTAAATGTATATACCGATTGTCAACAGTTGTTCAGAATTCATTGTCGTATAACTCAACATTATTTATTTCTAAAGGTATAATTTTCAAACTCGTATTTAAAAACCATATTTAATATGAAAATCAAATTTTCCCAAAATAGAACTGATTTCAATTTTCTCATGTACGTAATTTATCTTGTTTCAAATTTAATTTAGTCAATTTTTTTTCTAATTATTGACACTATATTTTCTGAATCATAAAATGAAGTTTGTAATCCACTTATATTGTGTGTGAGTCTAGAAATAGGTCATCCGTTATAATTTTGTAAACAATGATTCTGATATCATATTAGAAGTGGACTATTAAGTCTAATTCAACCCCATAAAATTGACTTGTAAGATAAAATTTGCACTTTACCTATATACTATAAAATTGTCTTATTTCTAATTAATCTAAGATTTTCATCATAGACTCAAATGAGCATAACAACTACTACTCAAACTTAATAGTGTTATCACATTTTAATTTATTCTTATATATTAAAATAAAACTTACATTCTCGAGAACAAAAATTTTCCCTATCAAGCTTCATTATTTTTTTTTTCAGCTTATCTATATATAATTTTTTATTTAGATTGTTTTCTTGTCCATTTATATTTTTTTCATTTATTTGAAGTGTTTTTCATTCATTTCATGAAATATTTTTGCTCACCGTATGGCTTGCCCCTGCTTTCTTTTACAGCTTCTTTGCGTTTTTTTTTTCACTCATTCTGATTTTATGCTCATTTTCTCTGTCACACTTATTTTTAACTCTTCATTTGAGAAATTTTTGTGATCATATTCTTCACATTTTTTAATGGTTTAATCCTTCCATTCATTTTTAATATTTTCCGTAATCTTTTTTTTTTCTGTTTCATGGTTTTCTTAATTTTTTGTTCAGATTTAGTTTTTATAGTATTCCAATATTGAAATTAAGAAGATATGTGGCGATCATTGTTAGGTATTCAAAAAAAAAAAAGAGTTCATGTACATTATATTTTTTTCAGTAATAATAAGATGAAATTTTGCGGTGAAAAACTGCAAGGATTAATTAAATTAAATGAGAAAAACTAAAACTAAAGAGAATGAAAACTAAACATAAATCAAAACACATACACTTAACCACATGGATAGATAACATTTTATCTAAACAAAATGATTATCATTATTAAACCATACCTAAACCAATTTACATATCAGTTTTATCACTCTCTTCAATCTCGGAATTGACGAGTTATATGAATAAACATTCTTTATAATCATTTACAGAAGATTAAAATAAGGTGAAACAGATAAAGTTTGTTTTTTGATAAACTGGTTTTTTACCCAGATCAGCTATTTGAATATCTTTATAATACAAGATTCAATCATGCATCTATTATAGCAGTAAAATTCATTACATGAAGCTTAATTAGTGTTCATAATTAACTTATCTGTTGATAATAAGAGATATATATTAACCCTGCTAGCCTGGAGTGTTGCATGGCACAACTAGTATCTGAGAGGTGCCACGCTGGCTGAGGTGAAGTGAAGGGTGATCCTTAACGTGGAGGGCATGTGGTGTGAATGTCCCTACAAATTATGTCTTCCATGTGGTTTAACCTTCAACTTTATTTATTACTCAAAAACCCTACCATTTTCTCTCTTTTTTAATTAACTTCTCACACAGTTTTTCTTCTATACATGTCAATTGTGGTGAACATGTATAACCAGAAAGTGATTAATAAATTCTGAAAGGAGTCACGCGTTGGATCATATTTGTTGATCCAATCGCATTCATTGGTGAATATATTATTCTACAATACTATAATCATCGGGGTGGGTTATCTTTCCGTGAAGGAAATCTTATGATTGTGACCCATTAACCAAGGATTACATAAACAATTTCATTAATCTCATCATGCTCCTTTAGGGGGCTTCTTAATTAATCCATATGTTGCTTCATCAAACAAAATAACCAATGTCTTTTAACTAATACTGCTAATTCTTCAACTTAATCATTCAATCATGGGATCACTGCCACATATACATGCACCTCTAACTTCAAACTAAAATATAAATAAAAAAATTAGGGATGTTGAATTAACATAAGGGTGAAGATTATTCATCCGCTTTGGAATTCATAATGAATAACATCAGTTACTTGTTCTAACTTCAGACCTTTGGAGTCTCCCTCTCTTTATTAATGATATCGATTGAGTTGATAAATTAATAGATGAGATAGATCATTTTTTTAAATTATGTCCATATCATTCTTGAATCATGATAAATGATATATTATATAAAGAGTGATAAGGTGACTTAGTGGTTAGATGGGAGAAAAAGGAGGAAAAAATTGTGGGTTCGATCCCTTACTAACAATTTAAAGAAATAAAGTTCATTTTGTCACTCTTAGTGTATGTTAATTTTTATTGGTATTAAAAATGATAATTAATGAGTTAAAACTTTTATTTAGTAAATTATAATTTAGTAATTACAACTTATATTTGTTCTCTTATAATCCAAATGGATTCTTTTTTTTTTATCTCTCTGAAATTTCTCTTGTCTCTCCTTATTTTCTTTTCTTTTAAGAGTTCTTTTTTTTAAGTTTTGACATATTATATTCCTTAAATCTGATGTTGCTCATATGTACCAATTTTTTCATCTCAAATTTTTTTGTAAGTATGTCTATTATTTCTATTTGTATTGTTTTTTTTATTATATTTTAGATTTGTATTAGAATTAGAAATGTGTTTCTTTTCTCAATTTTGTTTCGGTACTTTTTGAAATTAGAAATGAGTTTTGAGGGTTCTTTTACATATATCTTGACGAGAAACTATTTTTTTTTTACGAAACTATTATTTAGATAAGGATTTAGTCTTTTGGTGGATAATAGATTAATTGGAGCTTAATTCAAAGTTAGTTTTTTTTTTTTTTGTAGAAAGGTAATTCAAGTTTAGGAAAAAAAATATTTACTATCGAGTTGAGAAGAACCTAAGTTTCATAAAAAAACATATTAGACGCAAAAAGAAATAATTTGAGGAAAGCGTTAAGAATGAAATTTCTCTTCAATAATCATTTAGAATTAATTACTTTTTCTATATACTAGATAAAGCAATTATCACACTTCAAAGTAGATTTGAACAATTTAAAATGTATGAAGATATTTGTGAAAAATCTTTAAAACATGATAATTTGTTAGATATTGATCTCTCATGCTAATAATCTGAAAAAATAAGGTGGGTTTGAAGGGGTTTAGAAAGGAGGATGAGAGAGGTTCTAGATTAAATTTCCCTCGCTATCTCAAAAAAAATCAAATAGATTATCATATTATATAAAAAAAATATTAAATAAAATTAATTATGACAATTAATAAATAAATTTTACATTAAAAAATCTCAAAAATATAAATTTTAAATAAAAAACTTTATTTTTTAAATTTATTTTAAGCCTCTCAAACTTTTGAACCGTACTTCATAACAAATCATGTATATATGTAATTTTTTTTCTTCTTTGGTTTTCTTTATCTTTAAACAGGAGATAGTACGTTATAACACATTTTTTATTAGATTGGATGATTTTCTTTGAAATTACAAAAAATGGTTGAGTTCAACTTTATGTTGTAAAACTCACTCATATATCTTGTGATATTTTTTACCGACAAGGGAACTCATTAGAAATAATGCATTGGGGTAGCTGCTCTCGTGTATAAGGTTTCCCCTGCAGTGCTATTCGATTAATTATCATTTATTTCAAAAATTGTTAATTTAATTAATAAGACTAAATTTAGTAATAATTTTTTTTTATTTTTAAAAATATCTTCAAAATTATTACGAATTGTCATTCTTTTTTTGTTAAATTGCTTTTCATCTAACTAATTATTGTTAACCACCCATATTTTCCAATTCTCACAAGTGAAAAAAAAATGTATCGTATAAATTTATGCCATTTATGTTATTTTAACTGGTAAATGTAAAATGATTAATGGCATTTTAATAAAAATAATAATTTGTGACAAACAAATTTCTTGTACAAAGGAATAAAATATTTATTATTACTATTGTAAGGATTTATTTTTGTGCTAAAATAAAGAGTGTAAAACAAATTGAAATGTGATCGTTATATTCACATTTTATGTGAGTTATAATTTATTTAATTGTGTGTTTGAGGTATTCTATTATTTCAGTTAGTTTTATATTTAAATAAACAAAATATTTGTATTTTAGTTAGAGGGGTGAGAATAGAAATTTGAGGTAGTGCATATATTAAAAATAGTTTGGGTTTTAGTTGATTTATAGCATAAATTGGTTCACCAAAGAGAAAGGTTGTCGTGTACTTAGTATTTTAGGAAGGTGAAAATAATACTTTGGAAATCTCTTTTTTCTTTATAACTCACCATTTAGCCACATTTCATTTCTTTCTTCGAATTTCAATTATCCTTCTTTGAATACGGATTCAAAACCTTTTTTTCTTTTCTTATGATAAGGGTTTCTTAGGTGGTTTTCATCTATTCTTCGACTTTATTTTCCTTGTTCTACAAGGAAAACAAACGTAAGGTAAGAAAAACTACAATCTTATATATACAAAAAAAAAATTGTCGGTAATAATTGAATGTTTTCCTTTTAAAACAATATATATATATATATATATATATATATATATATATTTTTTTTTAAAAATATAAAAGTTAAATATACATAATATTATGAACTTGATAGTTAGTCATTATGAAGTTGAAAAGTGTAATAAAGGACATAATACTGGTACGTCTGAGTTTCAATTAATCTAAAATAAATCAGGATTGAAATTGCTATGCTGGCTATAAATAACTACAACGATGGAATGAATATCCTTAAATTCATTGAGAATTCACAAGAGACACGACAAAAGACATTTAATTAGATATTAAATCTTATTTAATAAGAATAATGGATGAGTTATGTAAATTAAAGTTTAGTGATGCAACATAGTTTGGACTTTAGACAATATGAGATAGTAACTTTTAGCGGTGGATAATATTAGCTAATTAATGCTTTCTGTTATGCGAACGCTATCACTTCGCTGCATTATCAAAGCTACCAATAACTGCAAATTATAACGTGTTAGAAAAAAACTGCGAGATATCATTTTTCAAGCTACAGGTTTCGATTAAGGTGGGTACACTGTATTCATCACCAAAAATATGAAGTAAAAGCTTAATAAAATGGTTTTAAAGAGATCAAAATCACACCACATCTTAATTTACGTAATAGAAAAATATGCAAATCTAAAAATTGAGTATTAGATAGTTGAAGGTGAGGTTTTTCAAGTAAAAAAATATACACTAATGAAACATGATAACTTGTATAAAAAGATGGATTATGATATTTTAACCAACCTTTTTTTACTTACTTTTAATCCATCACTTTAATCACTCTTCAATTTTCTATTTTGATTTTTTTTTATTAGTGTAACGTGATAATTGAAGGGTGATTAGAATGGTGGATTTAAAGTGGATAAAAAAAAGTGAGTTAAAATATCAGTATCTTAAAAGAATTATGACACTACAACCAATCTAAAACCTTAATAATACCTACTTTATATTATACTTATTATCCAAGTTGTCACCAAAATTGAATCTAACTCATATGCTACTGCTAGGTTTTTTATTATCTTACCGATTAAAATACTAAGATTTTTCAAAGAAACACCTTGATAAAATTTGACAATAATAATCTATATAAAAAAAATCAAGATATCACATTCAATACAAAATATTAAGATAATAAATTTATGGATATTTCTTCTTATTTTGATTTTATGTTATTCATTTGTATTCAAGGTAGAACTTTTAACTCACTCGTAAATTCTTAGGTTGAATATGAAAAGTGTAATGAAAGAATAAAGTAGGTTATATGCATGTAGAGATTTTGAATTGCATGGGTAATTAAGCAGAAGAAAATGAATTAGGGCAGTGGATGGTTGTGGGATAGCATTAGTTTTGTAGGTTGTTAGTGTTTACATAATTTAAGCATCTCGAACGCTAATACATGTTGGTTAAAGGGCAATTATGTGGAAGAATTGAAGGGACCATGATACTGTTTAATTACCATTTGAAGGCAAACCAAGGGTAGGTCATAGCTAGGACCCTTCCACACCATCAAACTTCGGGAACTCATCTGCTATCTGTATATAACAGGAATTTCATCCCAACTTCAACAAGTAATTTTCAGTTACCTTAGTTTGCAGGGCTGGGCTAGGGCTATGGCTAGGACTATGACTAGGGCTACCACCCCCACACACACTTGCATTCACTCACAGAGATACGCAATTTATGGCTTCTTAATCTCAAAACAGCAACAGAAAACGACGCTTTCTATCTTTCCTCTCGTTACTATTTTGGATCCATATGTATATTTGTTCAGATCAACCCTCTCTCTCATTCTAATACGGGTTAGGTTACAATAAATATGATTCTCATAAGCCTTTCTGCAAAATTTAACTTACATTAAATATAGTTTTCTAGATGCTGCTCAATGACTCACTTTGCCACAGTTAAATTTATACCTCAACTCTTTAAAATACATAAAAAAAAAATCTTTATAAAAACTTTAAAGAAGGTAAATTTAATTTTCTTAATGGGACACTAACTCTTTTGATATCGAAAGTCTCATCTAAGTTGGTCACCACACAAATTTGACTTTGGTATAATTGTTTGGGGTTTTTGAGAGATGATTACTGAAAAGATATAACACCAATAGAACATGAATCCAACTCACACATAAGGAATTGACATCACTCTAACCCAAAATCTTAAGACAATAAATTTATAAGTCTCCATCTTTATATAATATTCAACTTTCTCATTTTTATTTAGTATAAAACTTAGACTCAGAATTATATTCTCACCACTAAATTATATTCCTATTTGTTGGAAATACACGTTGAACCTGCACATGTTTTTTTCTTTTAATACGTCTCATCATTAAAGTTGCACCGTCTTTTAAATTAGTAATTTATATCATATTATATATATATATATATATATATATATATATATATATATATATATATTAACTTTGTCACTATTTTATATACACAAATGAGTGAATCGGCAAACTTTAGAAATGGAAAAAATGTTTATATAAAGTTAACGAAAAAATATAATAAAATTACATTTAAACATATGAATGGCTCATCTTTCATAATGTCCATTATTTATTCGATTATGAAAGCGAATTATTGTGAGGTTGAAGAGATTAATGGAAATTATGTTCCAAAAGAGTTTTTGGAAGTTATCAAACACTAAAGGCACTATTGGATAACACCATATAAAACAAGGGACGAAGCCCAAGAAGAAAAGTGATACATTAATGGTTCATATAGAGAATTGTGTTGTTCTTATCTTTTAATTGATGTTTAAAGTACGAATAAAAAATTTGGATGTGTTGTTTGGGTCTATTTTAAGAAGGCTCCTTCGTCCTACATCAATTATAATTACTCTATGCACCCCAAAGTTTGTAAAAGAACTTTTTGTCCTTTTCTCTTTTATATTTACCAGAGTTTCACTGTTGTCCTTTTATTGCTGGCTCAAGGTAGTACTTATTAGTGTGTGATAAATATTTATGATGTCATTTGAAACCCATTTTGAATAAGATTGGAGGATCTGGATACTGGTTCTTTTATTTATTTTGTTGCGTTCTAGGGTAATCCAAAATGTAATGTTGATATTTTATCTTCTTATGGATTGAATATTTTGAAACGTAAATATTGTAGTTTGGATAATATAATTCCTAATTGTACAAACACATTATTATTATTATTAAAGTGATAAAATGTGATTCTACTTTTAAATTATATGAAAAGTTCATGAACAACAACGCGGGTGACAAAGAAAAAGGAACCCATTAGAAAAACAACGTGTTAAAGTAGCAGCCCGTACCCAACCCAAGAGATTGCATATTAGAGGTTGAAGCCCATTAAACAGCTCACAACAATTAAGCGGTGATTCTACCTGCACCTCCCTATTATTCTTCCTGCATCTCCGTAAAAGTTGAACTCCCCAAACCACCCTTCATTAAAAATATAACAAAAATCCTTACACCTCCTTATTTTTGTATTCCGACATACAGAAAAATAGTTTCAAAATAGGTGTTCCGGAATATATTATGGAATATTTGTTCCGGTTCAAAATTTCCTTTTCATTCTTCTTTCATGCAAAACTCAAGAATTTTAGTTCTCTTCTTCACCAACTTGGGGTGAATGTGCTCATATACATCAAACAAAATTAATATTTGGAAAAAATCTATGCTCCAGAATGGCGAATCCGGAATGTGAGCACCCACTTTCACTGTATATAATTAAAATATATTTTCAGATATAAAAATATTTTGACATTATACAATACTCTACCAGGAATTCATTTTTCGGAACACATTAAAATAAATTCAATTTTTTTTCCGGCAAACAATTATCCCTGTTCTATTGGGGTGCACAAGAAATTTGACAGGGTGGAAGACCTTGCCGCAAAATAATTGCACCCCGAACTTAAGAATTGCGATTAGTCACGAAAGCTATATATAAGATCTCTTTTGTTTTAATTTTACTGAATGGGCCTAATAATGGACCCGTTTGTCTCTGTGTTCAGAAATTATGATTTTTTGTGGTATTTGTTTTCTTGTAGAATTTACAAGACAATTAACTTGTATGCATCACATTGCACTTTTAGTGGTTTAATTCTTCATAAAGAATGTTTTGTCTCCAAACCAGAGACACGTTTGGCTTGTCTTTCATATTTTGAGAAACTTATGCATTCTGTTTTCTTACTTACATTTTTATAAATACATACAAATAAGTTTCGTTGAACAACTATGTAAGGTTTATATCTTAATATGAAATCTGAATTTTCTTTTAGCAAACCTCTGTGATCATCTCAATAAGAGGGCTAAATTTTTCTTCATTTGAAGAAATATACGGTGTTGATAGCTAGCGTGTATGTGTGTGTGGTTCTGAATTTGTAGCTATTTGAAATTAATGATGATATTATTCTATTATTAGGCTGAGTTAATTTGATGGTCATTCATTAACAAAAGGTCCCTTTCTAAAATTATTTATTAATAAATAATCCGTATAACATTGAAAATTTGGATAGTGTCAACTCACAACAAAGGAACTACTTAAACTCAAACTCGCAAAAAGCCTCGATTTTCATATGATTCATGCTCAATATTTTTAGGATCTATATTTCTGATGTTAGGTACCGACTTTTATCAATACATTTACTCGAGAAATTAAACAAAAACTAAATAATTATAAAAATTAATAATTATTTCAAAGTATAAAAAAACGTTTATTTTTAATGTGTTTGGATTAAATCGTTGGCGAAGATTATTTCTGGAGGAAGGAAACGATGGGCCATTCCAGTGGCTAAAAGCTCCCACTGAACATTGTGTCGTGAAAAACGCCTCTTCGTAAATTGCCTCTAAGAAGAAACCAAATTTGAAACATCTTTCTTTTCAGATTTTAGAAGTAAAATGATTCATGCTTATCTTGGACCCAGTATAAGGGTATGATGGGGTTTATCCATTTATTTATGCTATAATCAATAATAAAGTCACCATCGCATCGTTTTGTTTTTATGGTTCTATTTATTTATTTATTTTTTTTAAGTTTGAATCGCCACGAGCTGACTTTGTTTACTCTATTTTGTTAAAAGCGTTCCCTTAAAGGCTTTTAAAAAATTTCAATTGTAGCAGTGTGAAAGGATTAATTAGTTTGTACGATTAAGACTTGTGCAATTGACTTTCATCTAAAATTGGATTGTTAGATTGATCATAGTATCTATACAAGTTGCAATTTTCTTCCATTTCTTTTTTCTCAATACCAACTACCTTAAATTTAGTACACTGTGGATCATAATCAGACATTAATTATAAAAGAGTAGCAACACAACACAAAGTGGACTGAGTAAACTCGAAGCTCACCATGATAGAAAAAACTACAAGTGACATTTAATGAAAATTGGATCATGTTAATGGGATATTCTCTTAATAAAACGAAAGTGTTAGATGACTTCCAATTGGCATTTTAATCCACAAATTTTGTTGTGAAAACGGGCAAAAATCTTAGTTCTATCCAAGTTGTCCAAGTTGAATATATATTTATATTCTCAATTTCAATTTCTGCTTACATGCTTACCGCGGTAGATTGAATAAAGATTATAGGAAGTAATGGTTAACGTATTAATTTGCCCATCCATTGTTTGCTTACTTAAGTGGTTAGGTATATATAAATAAACAAGATTAATTTTATTTTATAAATGATTAAACAAATTGTATATGCAATAATGATGTTGGTATTAGTTGTTTTTAAAATAGTCAAAGTTAGATATTTTGATAATTTTATGATATCTTAATCACTTATAATAGACTAAAAATCACTTATAAAGTAAATTTATTTCGGTGAATATTAATTTAATTTAGGTTTAATCAGTTCGATAGTACCGCTTTCGTAGTTTCAGTTTGATATCCAATTTTTAAAAAGTTTTAATTTCGTCCCAACTTTTGAAAGAGTATTTCAATATTAGGTCCTTTCAGACAAAAAAGTTAGCAACACCGTTAAAAGCATGCCACATGTCACCCTCTAGTTTTTTTAACTTCTTTTTAATTTTTTAAAATTTAAAAAAAAAATTGTCACGTGTCAGGTCCTTAATATGACACGTGGCAAGGTACTGTCACGTCTCAGTATCCTTACCAAGTGTCATATATTGATTTCAATTTAGTCCCTACATATGTCTATTTGTTTCAATTTAGTCTTCAATATATTTATTTCAATTTAGTTCGAATATTTTTTTCAAAATAGAAAAATATTGCACCTCTTTTAAGATAAAATCTATTATTTATATAAATGTTATATTGATATTTGTTATTAAAAAATGACTTACAAAATTAAGTATTGATGTTTATATTAAAATTTAGTGATAAAAGTTATGAATAATAAAATATGGATTAACAATTAAGAAAAAATGTAATATATTATAACTTCATTTTTAATAAAAAAAAATATGAGTATCATTGAAATTGTATATTTTGTTATTCATGACTTTTATCACTAAACTTTAATATAAATATGAGCAATTAATTTTGTAAGTCATTTTTAATAACAAATATCAACATAATATTTATATAAATAATAGATTTTGTCTTAAAAGATGTACAATATTTATCTATTTTCAAAAAGAAAAAAAATATTCAGACTAAATTAAAACAAATAAAGTGGGGACTAAATTGAAACAAATAAACATATGTGAGAACTAAATTGAAACAATTAGACACATGTGAAAACTATATTGAAATTAATACAATAACACTTAACAGGAAAACTGACACGTGATAGTACCTTGTCACGTGACACTAACAATGCCACGTCATCAAGATCTTACACGTGACATTTTTTTAAATTAAAAAAAATTAAATTTTTTTTAAAAAATTAAAAAATAAGAGGTTGACAGTGGCACCCAACGACATTAATAATTTTTTTCTAAAAATGGTCTAATTAAAACACATTTTCAAAAATTAAAATGAAAGTAAAATATTTTAAAAAACGAGTACCAGACTGAAAATTCTAAAGGAAAATAAATACCAAACAACTAATTTATTAATTAAATTGATCTCAAACTATTAAACTCTCATAATCCCTAGACGTTATTGGTTAAGATAAATAAATAAAATGAAATACTGATTTAATAGAGAGTGAATGAATAACAAAATCTGGGAAAAGTGGGGAGAGTGTGAATTTTGGCACAAAATATAGTCTAAAAGATTTCTTTGGATGGGATGATAAATTTGAGAGAGTAAAAATAAGTGAATTTTAGAAATGTGAAGTAGTTTAGATTAAGTAAAAAACTGTGAAATAAGAAAAAAAAATATTAAAATCTATGAACATGTGTTGATAAATATTTTTTTAATAAAATTAAATAATTAAATACATTGTTAAAATTATTTATTAATATATTTTAAATATTTATTATATTATAATAAAGAATAAATATTTTCTTATATTTTATCTAATTGTATTTATTTTTTAATTAATCATGAAATAGTTTTTAAATATAAGTTATTATAAAAATAGGAAAATGACAATTTCTGTGCTTTTCTTCGTATACTTAAGTGGAAAAAGAGTGTAATATTTTTTCGCTTTTAACAATTGATTTTATTAGTTTTCTAAATATAAGCGCAATTCTTTCTCGTACTTCATGTTTCTCTCGCTTGAAACAAACATAAAAAAATAAGCCATGAAAATTGATTTTGCAGTCAACCATATTATTTTATTTTATTTTTTTAATTTAAATAATCACTTTAAATTGATTATTTGTACTATGATCAATCATACACGGTTGTGATTTTTTCCATTCTCAATTTTTCAACAAATAAGAAAAGTAAAATGTCAATAGTAATATAAAAATGCAAAACTGATGCAAAGAAAAACAGGAAAGCTGTAATTTTCTAAAGAAAATACAATAAAAAATGAGATTGAAAGATTTGTCGTGACCATAAATAGAATAAATAGTGTTGCGTGACCATAAATAGAATTGCGTGACCACCTTAAGTCTGTGTACACCACTTCGCATGCTATCCGACCCCCACTGAGGCAAAGCGTGAACTGTGAGCACACCAAGCATCGTTAGTCGGTATAACCTTTTGTAGTAATTTGTAAAGGTCAACTGTCAAGGTCAAAACCGTAATTTCAGCCTTTACCCACGAAAAATTGCTAGTACTTCAATAACTTTGGTATTTTTATAATTAATAACAAATTTTAACTGCTATTTATTGTTTGGTTGAAAATTCATGATAATCATTAAAAATAATTAATGATTGAGCAGTTTTCTTTTGGAAAACAAATATAAATAATTTATTATATTGTTATTGTTTTTCAGTGATATTTAAACTTTTATTTTAATAAAATATACGTAAATAACATTCTAAACACGATTGAAGGTGAGGAATTATAGTATTATATATAAGGCTTCTCCATTTCTTTTTACATGTGTGTGGGGGTGGATTTAATGAAGGCGTTGAGTCCGTGCCTCAGAGAGTCAGCCTCTGTGTTGGAGAGAGAAAGAGAGAAAAGTTAGAGAGAGAAAGAGAGTTGTGATTTGTGAAGCACACAGGATCTGAAAACGTGTAATCTGACAAGACTTTGGAACATCATGGTTAGTCAGCTATATCTTCATCTAATGGCCTTGGGTGGTTTTATGTGTATGAACGCACCTTTGCTCTATTCAATTTCTTATCTTTTTAATCTTTCTCCATTTCTTCAAACTTTCTGTGCTCTTTATTTATTTTTTTTCCTTCGCTGTGATTGGGGTGTGGGAAACTTCGAGACCCTGGTGTTTTGGGATATGGTTTGTAACCTCGAATTCTTTTTCCTTCCGGGTTTCTTGTTCGCCTTTCAAAGTTTCTGTTTTTTTAGTCTAAGGACTCTTGGTTTTGTGAAATTTTTATATTTGGGTAGTCCCAGACGTGTTTCTTGTTGTGTAGTTTTGGGAACTTGCAAAGACATAAATAAATTTATGTTTTCGTTCTGGAATTCTTCTGGAATCTTGTTATTTGGCTAACAAGAAAGTCGGTAGTCTAGAGCTTTGATCTATTTTTCTGCTCTTTAAAGATCTCGTTATGTTATTTGATCTCCGCGTTTAGAAAGAAGACCCCTCTTTTTCTCTTGTGTGCTTGTTTTGTCTCTGCCCCCTGTGCGTGTGAAGGGGTATTTTATTCGATTCGTGGCGTAGTAAATTCCGCAACAAAAAAAACAGGGAAATCAGATTCCACATATAGTTGAAGTTAGTATAAAACAGAACCTTCAGTAAGCCTTTTGTTTTGGTTCAGTTGCTCGTATGTTAAGCTAGAATGAGGAGAAACAAAATTAGGTTTAAAAACCCTTCAAAAACAGGTTTCTGACTAAAGTATGGAATTTTAGCCTTTAGGTCCATGTGGGGCTTTCTTTTATGAGAATCTTAGGTTTTATTTTTATTCATCCACTATGTGCTTTACCCAATCTGTCTTCATTCTCTTTCGCTTCTCGATCACTAAGCATCGAAGATGCAATTTAAAATAAAGTTTTGTTTATTTGCAGCTCCTCACTCTTCTAAGGTTTCAGTTGTGAGATCCTCTTAGTGACTGGAGTGGAGCATTTATTGTTTCGGTGGCTCTTTGATGATATATCAAGTTGTGGGGTGTGAGTATATCAGAACAAATGTCCTTCCGCAGCATAGTTCGTGATGTAAGGGATGGATTTGGAAGCCTATCTAGGAGGAGCTTTGAGGTAAGGCTTCCTGGCCATAACAGGGGCAAGTCACGCAGTTCGGTCCACGAGTTGCAGGAGCAGCCAGCGGTTATACAGAACAGTCGGTGGGCTAGCCTTCCCCCTGAGCTCCTTCGCGATGTAATCAATAGATTGGAAGCAAGCGAGAGTACATGGCCTGGTCGTAAGCATGTGGTTGCATGTGCTGCCGTGTGCAAGTCCTGGAGAGAAATGTGCAAAGAAATTGTCAGCAGTCCTGAATTCTGTGGGAAGATTACTTTCCCTGTTGCCCTGAAGCAGGTATGACATTTTTTTTCTTCTATCCTGTGCCTAAAATCTGTGTAAAGTATTTGCTTTATGTATAAAGGATATGAAATTTGTGCCATGACCAAAGTTTACATTTTTATTCTTCGTTAACTCTTGTCTTGTCTGCAGCCTGGGCATAGGAATGGAACCATCCAGTGTTTCATCAAAAGAGACAAATCTAAGCTGACATACCATCTCTTCCTTTGCCTCAGTCCTGGTAAGCTTTCCTTTGTTGACTTTAACATATATGAATTTTTCTGATCATCTTGTTTTGTTCTTTCTTTATTTTGCTTTTATTGTGTAATTTTTGTGCTTATGGCCTTTGATATATTTATTGATTTTTTCCCTTATCAATATCAGCCGGGTCACCTTTATCAATATTGCTGTTTCTTTGATTTTTTGTTCAGCTTAATTGCTTGTGATGTTCATTTCTATGTTTGGATTGGTGAAAAATGATGAAATGAGGTGGTTTTTTTTTTAAATGTATGCTTTGCTACCTTAAACTCGATCTTACAGCTTCCTTGTGGCGTGGGAAATTGTGTGTTCAAATTCATTTTTTATCAAAACCTGTTGTTGTTAATGCAATTTAGATACTTGTGTTTGAATATGATGGTCAACTTCTTTGTTGTGGCCCACTTGCAAACTTATTGTATCATTTTATTGAAGTTTATGAAAGTAAGTAATAACTGGTGACCAAGTTACTTGAGGGTTGGGTGCTGATGTCACTTCTAGTTTCCATTCAAAATAATTCAACCATGTTCCGAGCATCATTTTAACTTGGTGTGTGTTTTGGCTTGTTAGCTTTGCTGAAGTTTTAATGGTGTGTGATGCATGTCTATGCTTGGTTGACTTTAATTACGAGAGAATAGTTCATGCCATGCCTATATCCTACTTGTTTTATTGGTTCAAATGTTTTCCATGCTGGAACAAGTAGTTCCTTATTTTGAGTTGACAAGTGTCTTGCTGTTCCAATATGGTGTATAAATATGCATTTAGCAATTTTATGTTCCTGGCTATCATTGTTTTTGGGACCTGTTCTGGACTGATAAATGTGTTCCTGCAGCCTTGCTTGTTGAAAATGGAAAGTTTCTTCTCTCTGCAAAAAGGACCAGAAGAACAACTTGCACGGAGTATATTATATCAATGGATGCAGATAACATATCGAGATCTAGTAGTACGTACATCGGAAAACTGAGGTAAGACTGAATTTTGGGGCTGCTTGACATTCATTTTTGCATTAACAGTGATGGATACAACAATTTTTTGGTTTTTACTGACCTGTACAAGATCTAAATTTATGCATAAGTGTTTACGCCATCATTCAAGAAACTACAACTCAATTATTTCTTTACTTTGTAGTCATCATGGACTTACACTATTAATTTTTGGTTGTTCCAGGTCAAATTTTCTTGGCACCAAGTTCATAATTTATGACACACAACCACCGTACTACAATGCTATGCTGTCCCCACCTGGGCGTAGCCGTAGGTTTTCGAAAAAGGTTTCTCCGAAGGTCCCTAGCGGCAGCTACAACATTGCCCAGGTGACGTATGAGTTGAATGTTCTTGGTACTAGGGGGCCGCGAAGGATGAATTGCACAATGTACTCCATTCCTGCATCATCCCTTGAGCCTAATGGCGTTGTCCCAGGCCAACCAGAACTCCTTTCTCGCCCCCTTGAGGATTCTTTCCGCAGTATATCCTTCTCAAAATCAATTGACCATTCAACCGAGTTTAGCAGCTCTAGGTTCTCAGACATCATGGGAACCGGTAATGAAGACCAGGAGGGAAAGGTGAGACCTTTAGTTCTCAAGAACAAGTCCCCAAGGTGGCATGAACAGCTGCAGTGTTGGTGTCTCAACTTTAGAGGAAGGGTCACCGTTGCCTCTGTTAAGAATTTTCAGCTCATTGCTGCCGCACCGCCAACCGTTGCCGCCGCCCCCCCTGTAGGATCAGGACCTTCTCTATCCCAGCCAACACAGTCTTCTTCTGACCATGACAAGATTATTCTTCAGTTTGGTAAGGTTGGCAAGGATATGTTTACAATGGACTACCGGTACCCCCTCTCTGCATTTCAGGCTTTTGCCATATGCTTGACTAGCTTTGACACAAAATTGGCTTGTGAATAGTTTACAAGAAATACATGTGTGGTAAGAGAAGTAGAATTTAATCTTCATTTTAGATACTTGTAGGAATGTTGAAGCTTCATTAAGTTATTGTTCTCCTCACGGTTAAACTGTAAAGTATGGAACAATCTCTGCCCAATGCACCTTTCTTCTTTTTGCTGTTGTTCTTTTTCTTTTGAACATTTTTCCTTTTTTCTTGCCATTGCCCCTTTCTTTCTGATAGTCAATTTATGCTTTATAGTTTGGACTATCTTTGTCAAACTTTGATTATGTAGATTTCCATACTTTTGTAAATATGTACTGAAGATGTCGCCCAGAGGTATTTATGAAAAATAAACAATTATTGCGACTACAGTATTTGTTGTATTATTTTACTGCTTTGGAATTGAAATGGAGAACAGACGAAGGGTCAAGTTCATCGTGCATAAAAGGAGTGAAGACATTGCTTTGCAAAGGTTGATCCGAAAAAAAGTGAGCTCCATTAGTTGTATTTCTGTTGAAATGCTCATGAAATTGAAAGATGTTATAAGAGTCTGATGAAACCCGAATAGGTGCTAATGGAGGAATATTTTTATTTAATTAAAAATTATCTTATCTCATTTCCTGCATAATTATATCATTTTTAATTATAATAGTAATTCATTTCTATGTTAAAACAGTTTTCTCAAGAAATATTTTTAATTTTTATAAGTCTATTTGTAATTGGCTGACTGACTCACAATTTTTTAGATATTATTAATATATAATGATTAATTTCCTCAATTTTTTACAAAATTCTGTAACTTTTTATGTTTTAAATTTAAATAATTTTCAGTTAGATTTTGGATAGTATGCTATTTCTAAATAAAATGTAAAATAAATATGATTTTATTAAAAACGCAACGGTAGAATGTCATTTTCTTGAAAAATATAATTGATTTTAATATCTTTCAAAAAAGGCTATTGTCATTTTTTTTTAAAGTTTAAAAGAGGTATTATTTGTTTCAAAAGGGAAAGATCCAAATGTTAATTAACAATGCGAGTTTTTAATAGTATTTTATATCTATTTTTATTATTTTGTCAGCAGCTGTGCCGTTTTAACAGGGAAGAGGTAAGATTAAACGTATATAAAGGTTTTGTTTTTGTATATAATAAATAAACATATAGTATTATGCTTCTTAAACATATAGTATTGCATAATTATTTTTTTATTACACTATTTTTTATTAGGTATGAAACCCAACTCTTAAATAAATAACAATTGATTTAAATTTTAGAACTTGCCATTCTATTTTGGCATAAATTATTTTATCCCTTCTTGCCATCCTAACCTATCTTTTCAACATCTCATCCCACCATATCCAAAACAAACAAATTTCAAGTTATTTGATGACCACTGTGTCGGTACATCGAAGATGGGTGTGGTGGTGCACCATTTTCGCAAAAAGTTGATATCGATCATAAATACTCATTGAATCCGTTAATGGCCACGTTTCCTAGGTTGTCTAGTTTTTGCCAACATACACCTACGATATAGTGGTATATCAAGAAGTGCACCCCAACCACATAGTCCAAAAACTAAAGGACAAACATAAAACCCGATATACATTTGACATATACATATACACACACTTTGATTAAAGTATGCATTGTGGAAACATCATTAACTATCCCAACCTACCCATTACATATTACTTACCAAAAACAAAACATCTTCCATGAACCAAAAACAATCCACCAACAAACTGTTTTATTCACCCATTACAACCTGTGATACACATAGCAAGAACATGGTACATATGCACAAGAGTGCAGGATCATAGAGCAATAGAAAGATGAGAGTTTGTAGAAGTACATTGAGATCTGGTTGAAGAGAGAACAGTGTAAAAACTAGAACAATTAAAAAGAGTGTAGAAAGTATGGTTGTATGATTAATTAAAAAGACAAGATGAGAAGACACCCAAAATGTTGAACCCCATGACAGACTTACGAGAAGTGAGCACTGCTTCGTCCCCTTGAATCATGATTTTGTATTGGAGACATGGAGAAAGCACACGAGTGTGTATTTTTCTTCCATCTTCGTTTCTCCCTCTTCCATCTCTTCCTCTGGTTTGTTCTGAGGATGAAAGGTACCTGCTATATAAATGTATGGTGCACGCCCACGTGGTATCATGGGGTTGAGAGCAGCAACCCCTCCTTCGGCTCGGTGGGTCTTAAATTATGACCATCAATTCAATACAAATATTTTAAAAGTATCAAATAGAAAATGGGAAAGTTAACCTAAAGAGTTAGGTATTGATGTACATGGATTTATGGAAAATCATTTATATGATAAGATTTCAAACTCAATCCAGATATCAATAAGCTGAATCCACAGTTGGTCTCGTCACATGTGTATCTGACTCATGTACGGTGGCCCTTAACACCATTAAGGTGGCTCACCCTTCAGAGTTCTAATTTTTGGAGGATGCAGAAAAAGTATTGCATATTTTCATTTTCAATATAATTGAAATAAAAACAAAATATTTTTTACATTGAATGAAATTAATATGATAGGTTTTTTAGAGTCAGTTTGACTGTGGATGCTTAAAAAAGTATATTCAATCAAGATATGTTCATAGATTTAAAAGAAAAAATAGTAGATTCGCAATTGATTACTCCGATCCCTCTCCTTTTTCTTCTGATTGATATTTGCTTTAGATTTCAAACGAACCAAATCTGAGCCTTATTAGCCACAGAAGATTTCCAAGGTTCAACTGTAAGGTTTGACCGAAAACAGTGGAATTCTTAATCACTTAGATTAACGATTAAATTAGTCAGATTACACTTTACATGAACTATTATTTATTTTAAAAAAATATAAGAATGAGCTACATTTGTGGCTGAATTATGACATGTACAAGTTTTGAAGTGTACTGAAAGTTTAATGATGAGCTTTGGTACTCATTATTATATGTTATCCCTGTGAGTGTATGTGTATGAAGAGTTGATACGACACAATATAGTATAAGATGGATGGAATCATAAACATATCAGGAACCAAAACTTGTTTGAAGGGGCAACTTTCTAATTGAAGGGTAATGCAGAAAGGTGAATGTCTTAGACCATATGAGTGGATTCTCAAATAATTTGTGGTCCCAAAAGAATGTCATGCGCATGTAACAGGAAAAAAAGTAATTTTTTTTTGGTGTTATGGTTTAGGTTGGTGGAGCACTAGAGCTAGATTTTCTATCAAAACATGCTACCCCACACAAAAATCCTGAATTTCGTTGGATCTGGACTCACACAGTGGACAGGTCGGTCTTTCTCATTAATATTTTGGAAGATAATGTTGTCACTTAGATCACACTTTTCCCTTCCACTATTAGGAAGCACCAAAATTCATAAAAAGAATCCTATGTATATCTACCGTATGATTTATCAATATTCTCAGCTACACATATCAATATTCTCAGCTACACCTTTGGTCAGGCAGCCCAAACATAGGCGGTCAAAAGTCATCTGCTACAGGCAGATAATTCAGTGGATTGTTGATGTGACAATTTCTTTGAAGTGGTTTTAGAAGCTCATAATCGAATGGTCCGAGGATAAGCGGTTGGCCATAGATAAATGAAAATCACACTGAGATCCTCCTCAAGGTAAGTGTTGACGAACGAATGTCATGATTTGCTATTCTCATCCAACTATGAGGGGACAACAATATGATCAGTCAATTGACCAAAAGGTAAAACCTAAATATTAAAGTAAAACAAGTCAGTAATCAAGTTTAAAAAGCAATTGGGTTATGATGATTAAGAAAACCTTAATCACAGATAGGGATGGCAACGGGGCGGGGCGAGGACGGGTTTCATTATCCCATACCCATCCCCGCATAAAAAATTCATCCTCATCCCCATACCCAAACCCAACGGGTATCAAACTTTTTTCCCATCTCCATCCCCACCGGGTAACGGGTATAATCTCGTACCCATACCCGTACCCATGTTCTAACTACTTCAATATTAATTTT
>Ga0214544_1000530_pt1 | contig 70701 bp, 58 predicted proteins | sample CNSS3metaG_FD_160074 | JGI IMG/M metagenome (GOLD analysis project Ga0214544, IMG submission 160074) | Root nodule microbial communities from cowpea collected in UCLA plant growth center, Los Angeles, California, USA - CNSS3 | ecosystem: Host-associated > Plants > Roots > Nodule | place: USA... | reverse complement strand
TTGGCTTGAAGAACAAGAAGGATTCTTAGCCTTTAGATGTGATGACCAACCTTAGTCAAACCATGAAGCAAAGGAGCCTCCTTGTCTTGATAATCTCGGCCATGTATGAAGAGAATTGGGCCGAGCCTAATTTTAACCCATCCTATGTTCCTTTCATGTCTTATGTATTATTGGAAAGCAAAGCCCAAACAATGGCCCAATTTAAATCTACACTACTAGATTTACATGCACTTCTTCAAGTCTTTGTGATCTCTTTGGCCCATGTAAAGAATGTGAGAAGCCCATTGATTTTGTGATCATCTAATGGGAGGCCCTTTTGAATCTTTTTCATCATTGATCTTGTAATTGGGCCTTTTAATGGGCTTGGGCTTGAAGGTGCAATTGGGCTTGGTGGGGTCACATCATCAGGCTAGTTTCCTTTTCCTTATATTTTGAGGAGTTTCTTGAAAGAAGACCAAGATTACTGTGGACAAATACTAAATCTTTCGCCCTTTTAGGTGTCATCTTATTTCTTTTTAAAGAATGTATAAAAGAGTAGGTGCTCCAATTTTTTTCACAGCAAGAAGAAGAACATGGTTGTCCAAGTAGCTTAAGAGCTATATTTTGAAGTATTGGTGCATGAGATCCATGAATAATCCACCATGACTTTGCATCCATTTTTCCTCTATCCCTTAAAGAGTCCTCATCTGCAAAATCTCCCAATTTACCTGAAGAGATATGCTACTTTTAGTCCAACAATCAATCAATATTGAATTTACCACCTCAAGAAAGGATGAATGTTCAACTTCTGTCTTCCTTTCATGTTGGTATATGATCTTTCTAACATTTTCAATCATTAAGTCCCACATTTCATATACCAAGTGAAGAGTAGCCATATTTGTATCTGTTTTTCTGAGAACATCATAAATAGGAGCAGTAAAAGCAAGTATGTAGTCAACCTTCATCCACCAATTATCATTCAATAAAGTTTCTTTCATAAATTGTGCATTGTCCACATTGTCCTCTTTATAAGAAGACCAGTCATCACTAATAACCATCTCTTGGAGTCCTTTCTTCAAACGTTGAAACCTTTTGAGCATGATAATGGTTGAAGCAAATCTTGTAGAAGCAATAGAAAGCAACTTGAATGAGTTGAAGGTATTGAACATTGACAATCTCATAGAGTGCCCCACAATAAATTTTTGATAAATGTAGCATTATCAACAATTTGTGTGATCCAAAAACATTCTTTATAAGTATCATTATTTCTTTCATAATTTTTTGCTGCAGAAATATTTTTCAATGCAAGATTCAATGTATGCACTACACAAGGAGTCCAGTAGATTGAAGGAAATTCTACTTCTATAAGCATACCTGCTGCCTTACATACAGCTGCATTATCAGTTATAATTTGTACCACAGTTTTTGGTCCAGCCTCCATAATTACATCTCTCATGTGTTTAGTAATAAAATCGTTGTCCTTTATCTCACCAGATCCATCGATTGACCTCAAAAACATTGGACCACTCTCATTGACAACCATAAAATTTATAAGTGGTATTCTTTGAGGATTAGTCCACCCATCACAAACAATTGTCACACCTTTATCATTCCATGAATCTCTTATGGGTTGTAGAAGATTTTCTACGTGACTTCTTTCTTTTGCAAGTAAAGGACCTCTCAATTTATTATATGTTGGTGTACATATCCATTGAGATTAAAAGTATTGGCAGCATAAGAAAATGCACTCCTGTAGTGAGGATTTTTGGCTAGATGAAATGGTAGTCCTGAAGAATAAAACATCCTTGCAATTTCATAATCAAGAGTATCTCTAGCTTGGATATTGAAAGAAGCTTCTAAAGGACCTTTGTGTTTTGGATTAACACCGCTATTCGTCTACTTTCCTTCATTAGATACAGATGGTAGAGAGACATTTTTCTTCTTTGAATTTTCTATTTTCAATGCTGCTTCATTGTCTAATCTTCTAAACTCAGCAAGTTTTGATGTAGTCACGTTTGGACAAATTCTAACTCCTGCTCCCATAATTTTTAGCAAATGAGATCTTACTCGAGTGTAAGATCCATTGAATGATAAATCACACAAACTGCACTTAATCATATTATTTCCACCACCAGGAATTTTTCTTAACTTTGTAACATATTTACACAAAGGTTTTGTTTCATGTTCTTTTTCGATGACATGACTAGGTATACTCGTCTTAATTTCCTATAATAAAATAAATTTTCTATTAAATTAATTTATTTGGGTATAAAAAAAATATCACAAACTAAAAAGAAATTATATAATTTAAATGCGACAAATATTAATTATAACAATAAAAACTAATATTTTAATTTAAATGGGACAAATATTAAAAAAAATATATAATTCAAATAAAAAATAAAAATTTAAATATAAAGAATTATTCGCTCTATGTAGATTTGTTTCATTTTACTTTAAACTTGTCTTTTTCATTTGAATTTATATCTTAACATTATATAAATGTGTTTTAAATAATAAAAATATAGCAATAAAAAACTTGAAAACATAAAAAATGTTATTTTTCTTCTATTCTAGTTAATTTGATCTTATAAAATTTCAACGATAGATATATTGTTCCATTTAAGGTGCAATTATACAATTGAATTACATAATTTTAAATTTAATATAATAAATAAATTATAAAATACAATAAAACATTATTTAATAAATACTAACAACGTTAACAAAAAAATTGTTCACATATACAAATATACACTGTATAAGAAAAACTACGATAAATTATTTTTACATCAAAAAAACTATGAAGGATATTTATTTAAATTATAAAAAAGAAAGTTTATAAAGTTACCTTTTCTAGACTTTCTTTCTTCTTCCCTTGGTTTTGCAACCGTAAAGCAACAACTTTCCTTCGTTCTACAACTGCAAAGCAACAACTTTCCTTTGTTATGCAATTGCTAACAAGTTTTCCAATTGTATTTCCTCTCAACTCAAGAGCTCTCAATCTCGATTCTTTCTTTTGTTTTTGTTACTTGTGATTATAACATCTCATTTTACTCTAATTTATAGAATAATTTATCCTCAACTCAAGAGCTCCCAATCTAGAATAATTTATTTTTATTTATCATCTTTATTTTATTTTATTTTAATAAAAGGTATGGAAGATTATTTTTTATCTTTTTATTTCCATTTTTATTTTAAATTTTTTGGATTTATTTTAATAGAAGGTATGAAAGATTATTTTTTATCCATTTATTTCCATTTTTATTTTAATTTTTTTGGGTTTATTTTAATAGAATGTATAGAAGATTATTTTTTATCCTTTTATTTCCATTTTTATTTTTATTTTTTTGAGTTTATTTTAATAGAATGTATGGAAGATTATTTTTTATCCTTTTATTTTTATTTTTATTTTTATTTTTTTGGGTTTATTTTAATAGAATGTATGGAAGATTATTTTTTATTCTTTTATTTCCCTTTTTATTTTAATTTTTTTGGATTTTAATAGAAGGTATGAAAGATTATTTTTTTTTACTTCCCTTTTTATTTTAAATTTTTTGGATTTATTTTAAAAGAAGGTATGAAAGATTATTTTTTATTCTTTTTATTTCCTTTTTTATTTTAAATTTGTTAGATTTCCCTTTATTCTCTAAAAAATAGAGAACAAAAATATCATACCAATCAAATAAAATATTCGAGTGACATTAAAAGAAAAGGGCAATCAAATAAAATATTCAAGTGACATTAAAAGAAAAAGGCAAAAAGTGAACAGAACAAAACGTGAACCATTTTCGCTTGCATACGTGAAAAAATTATTAGAATCCCGTATCAGTCGAGCATTCGAGCAGCCAGAGGTGTCCGCCGGCTCGTGTCTCAAAGCTGGCCGCGTCTGATCCATGGAGAAGCTTCCGACACCGTGTCGTGCAAGTGTCCGTCGCGCCTTCGCGTCCGTGTCCGCTTCGGGAGCGGGAAGCGTCGTCCAACCACCGTGTCAGAGCATCACAAAGGGGAAATTCCCTCTGAGAACGCTTAGCCTTTGTCAAAGTTTTGTTTGAAACTGTGGAACATGGGGCTCTAGATTGTAGTGAGGATGAGACGGAGAGGAAGAATGTTAGGCGGGCGAAGATGACAAAGAACGACATGGCAAAGAAGGCGGCATGCTTTAGGATGAGGGCATTGAGAATGTAAGAAATTATAAGGTTGACGACGAGGGTGGCCATGATGAAGGTGCTCCGAGGTCGAGGAAGAACAAGGCAGAGTGGTAAGGATATTTTGAAGGATCTGGTGGAATGGAGGAGGAAGACGCTGGCAATGTTAAGAGTTGTTAGGGTTTCTACAATACCCCTCTCACCAAATGTAGTGTGATGAATGGGGAGTGAAGGTTTTTTGTTTGGAGCAAAACGTTTTAATTTGAGTGAAATTTTTTGAAGGAAAAAGAATGAAGTGGAAAAATAAAATATAAAAAATAATATAATATTAATTACATAATATAGTAATTAATTTAGTAATTGATTACTTGTTATTGAAAATTTAGTCACTCTTTCGGTCACCAAATTACATAAATGATTATTGGTTACTAATCCAGTCATTAATAGTGACTAAATTTTTCGGTCACTAATTTCGGTCACTATTTAACAGATTTCTTGTCTATAATATGTATGTTATACGGGAGTAGGAGTTAATGTAGATGTGTCTGGCAGGGAGTAGATTGACACGAGAGTGGAAAGAACTTAGGGCTTTCTTTTATTTAAGTTGTTTCCAAATAAATGTTAAAGTTAATTAATTATTTCAATTGCTGTTTTTTTTTTTAATTTCTTGGATTTGCTTACATTTACATGGTTGAAACAAATATTAAATTTTATTTCTATTTGTTTTCTACAAACTATATGTTTTATAAATGTTCGTGACATCTGAAATCGGGGTATTACAATTACTATAGATAAATGTTTGGTCCCGAAGGAATGATACACAAGTTGACCAATAATAAGAAAAAGATCCTTTCATGAAGAAATATAAAAATTTGAGGACAAATCCTTTTCAAGAGGGAGAGGATAATAACTTACTCTCTAGCCATGGCTAAGCATATTCAAGAAGAGTTGGAGTCATTTGTGGAAGATGGGCCCAAGCTCTTGTCATCATGGGCCATTAATAAATATCTTTGTAATATAAATTTATTTTGGGCTTTGTATTTTGGGCCTAGTAGTGTAGGTTTTCTTTTGGGCCTTGTATAATGGGTCAAGTAGCACAGAATTTTGGGTCTTAGAAAGCCCATTAGTATGAAGCGCATTCTCCATTGACTTTTCAAAGTCAATATTCGACTATCTTAGTAGCCTTGAAGGCAAGAAAGAGACTTATCTCCTTTGGGAGAGAGTGGTCATGTGTCATACTCTCATTAGAGAGGTTTTCTCCTAGTGGCCACATGGCACTCTAGGAATGGAGAGTATTTTTCCACCTTCTTAAATGGCCACATGGCATTCTACGAATGGAGAGTATTTCTCACCTTCTTGAGTAACCACATATCCTCCTCCTATTGGAGACTTTTTTTCTCTTAATGGCCACAAGGTACCCTAGGAATAGAGAGTGTTTTCCATCTTCTTGAGTGGCCACATGACACTCTAGGAATGGAGAGCATTTCCCACCTTCTTTAGTGGCCACATGCCATTCTCCTATTGGAGAGGATTTATGTCTTGGACTCTAAGCTAGCCAAGTTATAGTTCTTGGGGTTTTGAATCAACATCCAATTGTTGAATCAACATCACCAAAGTCGATTCATTGTTGTGTTGCTCAATCAAGGCTTGACCTTGGTATGGTGTATAAGTCATTGGTGATTCTCCCTCCACCTCCTCAATAATTTCATTCAAATTCATGTTCCCTACACAAAAATAACTCAAAATCGAGACAAGAAAAAGTATAAATTGCCAGATAAGCTTAAAACTGAGACCAATTAATACTAAAAAACATCACCCTCAAAGTGTTAGGGTTTATTCACAACATGCAATCGATTAGGCTATCACTCAAGCTCTTCTACAAGAGTGTCCTCTAGGTCCTAAAAAAACCAAGAGAAAAGCGACACAATAGGATTGATGTTTCGGCAAACCACTATGGAATGCAAGAAATGAAAACTTCCAATGACAAAACTTTAAGAACCTAATGGTAGAACCTAATGGCAAACAAGAAAAGCACAATAAAAAAGATAGTTAAACTCTAGGTAAAGAAAATTCATGTTACAAACTTAGCAATAAGACTAACTCAAGCAAAGCATGGGAAGAAGACTTTGTGGAAAGTAATTTGAGCATGCAATCTCAAAGACTAATCAATCATCACTAGTGTAGTAAGGGCTTTTTGCCCCGATTATTTTCCTCATTTTACCTCAGGTCTGAAATCGAGGCATATTGGGGTGAGGCCAAAAGGTACCCCCTTTTGGCCTCGGTTATTACCCGAGACCATAAAGTCCCTTTTATGCCTCGGTTCTAAATGAACCGGAGCCATAGGGTTCCTTTTCTGCCTCAGGTCCATGAGAACCGAAGCCATATGGTAAATGTAGAAACTTCTGCAGATTCTCCCGTGTGCACTCCTCCGAGTGTGACAGCTATTACAGCAGCCACCGTTGCCGCCGCAACTGTATGGTGGGTTGCCCATGGACTGCTTCCTCTGTGTACTCCACTTCACACACCCTTTACATGTCCTCCTACACCACCCAGTGCACCTCCATCCATGGCTCCCACTGAAACACAACACAAAATCCAACAAGGAGAGGTTAAGCAAGAAAACCCTCATCTGCAAGATCAGATACTGGATCCAGAACAATCACAAGCTCTGCAAGCTCAACACTCGATTTCAAATTCACCAGGTGTTTCTTCATCGGAATCTGAGGAGAAGGGTGATACCAATGTAAATACCGCATCAAAGGCTACTAATGATGAGATGAACCAAGCAATTTCGAACTCACCCGTAACTGGAGGTGATTTGCAATCGGTGAACCTGGACAGCGCGACGGAGGCGACAACGCACGACTATTGACGGAGGATGCTAGTTGGCAACGGAGGCAGAGCGTGGTGGTGGTGGCAGAGCGGAGAAATTTGCGTAGAGAGAAAAAGAGTTAAGGGAGACGATGAATAGTAGCTAGGGCTCGCGAATTGGGAATTTTAACAGCCCTTATGGCCTTAGTTCAATTAATAACCGAGGCCAAAAGCCCATTTATTGCCTCGGTTCTTAAAGACCCGAGGCCAAAAGCCTGATGCTGATGGCATTTTTGAAAATTTGAAAACTGACGCTGCCTTATATGCTTCGGTTCCATTGCAACCGAGGCCAAAAGTCCCATTTATTGTCTCGATTCTTAAAGACCCGAGGCCAAAAACATGATACTGATGGCATTTTTGAAAATTTGAAAACTGATGCTGCCTTATATGCTTCGATTATGTTGCAACCGAGGCCAAAAGTCCCATTTATTGCTTCGGTCCTTAAAGACCCGAGGCCAAAAGCCTGATGCTGATGCATTTTTGAAAATTTGAATACTAACGCTGCCTTATATGCTTCGATTCTTTTGCAACCGGGGCCAAAAGTTGGACGAAAATTGGAAAAAGGCCACCGCCTCCTTATAGGCTTTAGTTCAGTGGCAACCGAGGCCTATAAGGTGAAGTGAAATGTCAAATTTGCACTAGTGCATGCATATACCAAAGAAGACTAGGGCCAAATAATGATGGAACTAATTTACCATACACATCAAGCACTCAAATGATGCACGCTAGAATCATAACACTTCTTACTTAGCAATTTTTTTTAACTTCTGATGGGATTTTGAGGTTGCGAAAGGAATAGTTGATGGAGAAAATTGTGGAGATAGTAGAATATGGAAGTTGTAGTTGGAAGGAGTATGTAATTGTAGTAGTGAGTGGTATGTTAGATGTTGCCTTAGTTCTTGTTATGTATCAAATGGTTGAGTACATGGATATGTAGAATGTTCTTGATATTTTCCTTCTATCTTAGGCTTTACTATTTCATTCTAGAACTTTCATTACATTTCAATACTTTTATCTTAGGATTTTCTAGATTCTTCTAGAATTTGTAATACACTTTAATACTCCTCCTTGATGCAAATTCAGTAACTCCAAGCATAGTGTGTAGCTATTCAAACCTTGATCTTGGTAACGCCTTTGTAAAAGTATTTGCAATTTGGTCTTCTATTGTGCAGTACTCGAGTCGGATCTTCAAATTTGTCTCCGCTTCTTTGATGAAGTGATAGTTAATTGCTATGTGTTTGGTTCTACTGTGATGCAGTGGGTTCTTCGTCATTGCAATAGTTGATTTATTGTCATAGTTGATTGTAGTATGTCCACTTCATTTGTCTCCCATATCTTTGAATATCTTTTGAAGACATATAGCTTGACTTGTTGCTTCAGCAGCAGCCATGTATTTTGCTTCAACTATTGATTGTACCACGATTATTTGCTTCTTTCATGCTCAAGAGAATATTCCCGATCCAAGCGAAAAAGCATAGCCTGAGATGCTCTTCATGTCATCTATTGATCATGTCTAATCACTATTAGTGTAGTTGATCATCCTTGAGTTAGTCATGATTTTGTACTATATTCCAAAGTCTTTTGTGCCTTGTAGATACCTTAAAATTCTTTTTCTTACTCCATAATGAATCTGACTTGACTTTTACATGAATCTTAATAGAAGACTTGTAGCATACATAATGTTTGGTCATGTGGTTGTGAGATATAAGAGACTTCCAATCAAACTCTTGCAGCGTGATGCATATGCTTCTTGTGCTCCATCATCTTTTTGTAGCTTCTCGTTTACCACCAATGGAGTAGCGACAAGTTTACAATCAAACATTTTGAACTTCTTCAATAGGACTTCAATATATTTCTTTTGAGAGATAAATATATTGTCTTCTTGTTGTTTCACCTCTATACCGAGGACATAGTTCATCAACCTAAGGTCGGTCATCTCAAATGTCTTCATCATGTCTTCTTTAAATTCTTTCATCATCTCTAAATTGTTTTCTGTATAGATAAGATCATCACATATAAGGAGACAATGAGGTGATACTAACCTTATGCTTTAATATATAGTGTGGTCTCACTTTTCCTCCTCCTGAATCCTTGATCGATGAAGTATTGATCAATCTTTCTACACCATGCTCGAGGAGCTTGCTTTAGGCCGTATAAGGCTTTTTTTAGTCTTAGTACTTTGCCTTCACTACCTTTGTTGATGAAGTCTTGAGGTTGTTCAACATAAATCTCTTCTTCGAGCACTCCATTTAGAAAGGTTGATTTGCCATCCGGTTGATAAATGTTCCATGTAACATTCCGACATGATATTACAGATTTAAATAATAAAATAAAGAAATAATAAATAAGAGTCAATTAATGAAACCTCATTTCCCAAAAACGCGGGAAATTTAAAACTTTATTACCTTATAAAATATCTCAAACTCCAACTTATAACTCAATTATAAATTAAATCCATGTTCATAAACCAAAGATTACAAGTCTGTAAAATTTATAATAAAATAACACTATAGAAAATCTCACAAGCTAGCCCCGCTTCGACTCTACGACTCACTAGATCCACCTGCAACATCATCTGCTCACGTATATCGCGTACACAATCATCGCCAAATACAAGCAGATAGGGTGAGCTAACAGAATAAAACATATGCGTACAAATCATATAATTGCAATCACACCAAAGGAACTCGTATCCTTTGATTTCACACACATGGCCACCACCATGTCACCCGTGTTCTACGTCTTCTTATGAGTACTTCAAGATGTCTTGCTGCCACACCTACCAGCCACAACTAGTAGAGCACGTGCGAGAAACTATGCTACGGATCAAACAACGTAACGCTAGGCAGAGTTCCCAATACGAATAAATTTGTAACGTCCCAAGATTACCAAACTCATCAGCTTATTACTAGACCCATTCGTACACGCAACAACGTGCACACTCACACAGGTAACACTCGCCAACTCGAGCCACAACTCAAGAGTTCCTCGTGTTCATCCGCAATCTCGAGCAATAACTCAAGAGATGTCATTCCGAGCCACAACTCAAGGAATGCTACGTGTTAATCCCCTATCCCGAGCCACAATTCAAGGGATATGTTCTGAGCCACAACTCAAGGAACACCAGCAAGCCGACCGTTGAAGTATCACCAAAGCCTGGTAGATCACGCAAGTCCAAAGCATTGCAAAACACATTTGCCTCACCAATATCGCTTGGCGCTACTCATGAGTCGCCAGACACATTGCGCTTCCATACCGCCTGGTGGGGGATGTGTACCGCCAGGCGCCACGTGCCCAGAAGACCACTAACTTGCAGCCATCTCCTGGCGGGACCTCCTTCACCGCCAGGCGCCACTCGCTCTAGTACTCCACTACTTTTGTAGTTGTCACTTGGCGGTCCGATTCTTGCCGCTAGGAACTACACTAGTACTCGCGCTTTACTGATTTAAAGGTGCACATGATAGATTGCAACTCTAAACCTAGCACCAAAACTAGCAGCAAACTACCCCAATTTAATCACTTTAGCTCATATGAGATTCACTTATTACCAAGGTTCTTAATTTCAGTTACGTTCACCCACCTAAGTTTACCATTCGATAAATTGTCTTAAGTTCAACATTGCTAATCATAATATGCCCATGTTTGCTTTATGCCCTTACCCTCTATTAATCCTCCAATTGTTAACCAAATCTCCACCAAACATCATATGACATAACAACTATAGCCTAGTCATGTTTACATCATTCTTCCAACTTGGCAAAATCCAATTAATCTTACAATCCCACATTTACTTTAGCAACATCTTATTATGACTAACACCATAGCAGGTTACACCACACTTATTTCCCACTCGAACTGCAACTTCTGCTACACTACAATGACATTCTCTTCCCATTTAAATCACAAAATTCACACCTCTAACCCCTACATATCATCCCTAATGCTTCTATCCAATCACTACTTCTAACTCCACAAGTAGCACGAACCTGACCCACCAAAAGTCCAGAATCCTCCATAACTCCCACAACCACATAAAGACTCAGGCCTTTGTGATGGAGCCTAGTGGAAAGCTTCGAGCCACAGACAGTGCATGCAGTTCTGGGCAAATTCCCAGAATTTATGCACCTGCACTACCCTCCTACATTTTTCTTGATACTTTCCCCTACCTATCTTCACTGTTTCGTACGTGACCATGATCAACGTGACCCCAATATTCAAACTTATCTATATCTAGCACAGTTCCATTAGCAATTCACTATAATTATACTCGAATAATAAAAACCCCCCAATTTGCCAACCCTAAAATTTGTTCATATAAAATGTTATCCAATTCACTTACAATCTCAGGCGAATTTAACTATTTTAGCCTCCAATAGCCAACAACTGAACAACTCACTCATTTCCCGATTTAAAATCAATCCCAGAACCAACAAAATTACAAGAATCAAGACCTACTGCTCGCGTCGCCTATCGGTTTGATCATCTTCGCTAGGCCCTTCATTCAAAAACCCAAAAACTAGGTTGGCTCACATATGTCGCCTAGCGGTCAAGCTCGTTCCGCCTGACGGTTCCTTATCTAGAACCCAGAAACTAGTACAAAAGGATAAGTCGCCTGGCGATGGTTCATCACCTGACAAACGGTTTCTGAAAAATTCCAGAAATACGAAAATTAAATGAAACAGGAAGAATATATGCATCCAATTCATCATACATTTCAAGTAATTAACAACGCGAATAAAAATAACGGAGTCCGGCTCCCCTAACCTGGATCCCTTTGCTTAAATTGGAAATTTGGAGAGTTCCCATGATCACCAATGGCCCCCCTTTGACTCTCTTCTAATTCAGTTTCTTTACTGCACTCAATCCTCATGTTTTTCCTCTGAAATATCACTCCTCACTATACTCAAAATGCCAGACTCAAAACTCTCTCTTACTCCTTCAATTTTGCCTCTTTAATTGTAACTTAATGGTGGTTAATTAGCCAAAACGAAAATGTCTTAATTATCATTCAATTGGCTATTCTATGTAGTTTTCTGGTCCCCTTGGCTGCTCCTAAGGCTGCTAGGGTTTCCTTGCCCCTTCACATTCATGCCAAAAGAAATTTTGGCAAAAGGAAAGTTTACTTTGGTACCAAGGTTTGAACCCATAACCATGCCAATGTCAAATTAATCCACAACCATTCAACCAATTCATGTTTCTTGATAATTCTTATAATTCTAAGATTATATTATCGCTCAACATGATCAAGCATATTATTAAAATAATAATAAATTAAATAACACGCAATTGGCATACATGAGACTTGAACCCAAGTCCTCTCACACAATCAAGTACTCTTAACCATTTAAGCTAGTACTTTTCCATGTCATACATGTCAGAATTAAATTCCATAAAGGCTTCCGCTACCCACATTTATTAATTAATTATTTACTTAATTAATTAAATTTCAAGGGTCTTACATTCCATCCTTTTTGTGTTGCAAGGGCTATTAGAGCTCTTATTGTATATATTCGTGCGATTGGAGCAAATGTCTCATTGTAGTCGATTCCTAGTTGTTGTGAGTAACCTTTTACGACCAATCTGGCCTTGTGCTTTTGTATAGTTCCATCAAGATTGAACTTTGCTTTATATACCCATTTCACTTCAATGATGTCTTTTCCCTAAGGACAGTTTATGAGCTCCCAAGTGTCATTCTTCTCAATCATTTTAACCTCTTCTTCCATAGCCTTGACCCATACTTCTTGCTTTGATGCTTCCTCATAGCAATTAGGCTCAATCATGGCCATATTGCAGGTTTCATATATGTCTACCAAAGATCTTACTTGTCTTGGAGTGGACTCTAGTGAAGAATCTTCTAGTTTTTGTTGTGGAGGTGGAGAAAGTGTACCTGAAGCTTCTACCTTTTCTTGAGTTTCTTCCTGAGATTGTTACACTGGAACTAAAGTTTTGCTTTTAACAAATTTTTCTTCTTCCCAATTCCAAGAAGCATTTTCATCAACTTCAACATCTCGACTAATGACGAGATTTTTTGTTTGTAGGTTGTAAACTTGATAGCCTTTTGATTGTGTCCTATATCCCAAGAATACTCCTCGTATAGTCTTGTCTTCAAGTTTATGCCTCTTTTGATCAGGAACATGTATGTAGCAGATACATCCAAATACTCATAGGTGTTTAGCTAATGGATTTCTTCCACTCCAAGCTTCAATAGGAGTCTTGTCTTAGACTACCTTAGTTGGACATATGTTTAAAATGTAAACTGTAGTGTAGACTACTTCAGCCCAAAAGGTGTCACGAATACTTTTCTCTTTTAGCATTAATCTTGCCATCTCCATGACTCTGCGAATTTTTCTTTCTAACACACCATTTTGTTGTGGAGTATATGCGACTATAAGTTGTGTCTTTGTGCCTTCATCTTTGTAGAATTTGTCAAACTCACGAGATGTGTACTCCTTTCCACGATCACTTCTAAGCACTTTTATCTGTTTTCCACTTTGCTTCTCGACAAGGGCCTTGAATTTCTTGAATATTCCAAAGACTTTTGACTTTTCCTTTAAGAAATATACCTATGTCATTCTAGAGAAGTCATCAATGAAGAGGATGAAATACCTATTGTTGTGATGTGAAGGCATCCTCATTGGTCCGCAAACATTAGTATGGATCAACTCTAGTAAATATTTTGCTCTCCATGCTTTGTCCATCGAGAATGGTAATCGATGTTATTTACCGAGGAGACATCCTTCGCATGATTCATTATCCTCCTTCAAGCATGGAAGATCTCTAATCATGTTTTTTCTGATATAGAAGCTTTAAGGCATGTGTGTTGAAGTGTCCAAATCTCCTATACCAAAGCCATGAGTCATCAACTTCTGCCTTCATGGCAATATTAGTTACAGGTTTGAAGCTTATGGGAAAGCTTCTATTTCTCTTCTCCATTTTTACTTGGCCAATTTCTATCTTTCTACTGTCATAAATTTTGCATGTATCTTTTTCAAAGTAAAGAGAATATCCATTCTCCATCATTTGGCTAATACTTAAAAGATTCTCTTTAAGATTTGGAACTAATAAAACATCCTTGATGAAATTCGTACCTTTCTTTGTCTCCACCATGATAGTTCCTTTGCCTTGAGACTCCACTATAGTGTCGCTTCCCAACCAAACTTTGACATTGACTGATTTATCGATGTCTTTGAAAATGCTTTGATCTTTAGCCATGTGATTACTGCATCCACTATCCAAGTACAAACTTCTTCCGCCGCTAGGATATTCTTGATTGGCATAAAATAAGCATTGCTCCTGATTATGTTCTTCAACAAAGTTTGCTTAATGCTTCTTTTTATTACAACAATACTTTTCTACATGGCCAAATTTCATATAGTACTGACATTGAGGTTTTCCATGATGTTAACAATCTTTTTCCAAGTGACTTGTCTTTTTAAATATGCCACATGGAGGACATTTCCTTGACGGGTCATAGGGAAGCTTCTAGAATTTACTTTATTTCTAGAAATTTCACCTATACAATTATTTCCTTCATATTCTTTATTCTGAGACTATAATTTTAGTTTTGATTGAAAGGCATTTTTGACAGAGTCGTCTTCATGCCTTTTCGATCTTTGTTCATAAGCTTCAAGAGAGCTCATTAGTTGTGTTATTGACAATGTGGTCAAATCTTTTGTTTGTTCAATCGCGGTTGCAATTGCATCATATTTTTGGAGAATAGAAATTAAAATTTTCTTAATGATTTTTTTGTCAGGAAAACATAGGCTCTCATCTGACTAACTATTTCCTTTATTCTGGAATAGTAATCTTTAATGGTCTCAGATTCCTTTATTATGGTTAAAATATTTTTTTAGTCTAAATTTTCGTCAAGTTTTTTCAAATAAGTCCTAATTTTAGTTTCGTGTTCAAATAGGTCCCAATTTTTGTCAATTTTGTTCAATTGGATCCGTTTTTGCTAACACTGTTTAAATCATTAATGGTCATGAACAGTGACTACCACATGTCATTTCATGTTTTTATTTATTTTTTTTTTATTTTTTTGAATTTTTTTGAATTTTTTTAAATGTACACATGTCAACCTATAGCGTGCCACGTGTCACTTCGTGGTTTTTTTGAATTTTTTTTTTGTTTTCTTATTTTTTTGAATTATTTAAAAAAAAAATTAAATGTCCACGTGTCAACCTAGTAGTGTGCCACGTGTCAAAGTCAATGTTCTATATTCAATTTGGTCCCTATATTTATTATTTTTGTTTAATTTAGTCCCAATTTTTGTTAACATTAATTAATTTGGTTCCTCTCCAAATTGAAACCAAATTTAATTTTTATATTAAAATTCACATTTTTTATTAAATATTTTTATGTAATATATAAAAATTCACATCATTATAACTTAGATATAAAAATTAAATTTGATCACATCTTCGATAGGGAACAAATTGGTTAATGTTAACAAAAATTGGGACTAAATTGAACAAAAGTAACAAATATAGGGACCAAATTGAATATAGAACATTGATTTTGACACGTGGCACGCTACTAGGTTGACACGCGGCACACTACTGAGTTGACACATGGACATTTAAAAATTTTTAAAAAAATAAAAAAAATAAAAAAATTCACAAAACCACGAAGTGACACGTGGCACGCTACTGGGTTGACATGTGTACATTAAAAAAATTAAAAAAAACTTCAAAAAAATAAAAAAAAATAAAAAAAAAATAAAAAAAATAAAAAAATTCAAAAAAACCACAAAGTGACACGTGGCAGTCACTATTCATGGTCGTTAATGATTTAAACGGTGTTAGCAAAAAAGGACCCAATTGAACAAAATTGACAAAAATTAGGACCTATTTGAACACAAAACCAAAATTAGAACTTATTTAAAAAAAATTGACGAAAATTGGGACCAAAAAGGTATTTTAACCTTCTTATTAATTCAAACTCTCGTCTTAGAGAATGAAGTTTAACATTGCGTACCTCATCACTTCCTTGAAACTCTTCTTGTATTGTGTTCCAAGCTCGCTTTGCACTTATGATACCTATTATTCTTGGAAAGATTGTGTCATTCACTACTTGTTGAAGAGCAAATAAAGTCCTTGAATCCTTCTGTTTGTTTCCCTTCAACTCTTTCTTCTGAGCTACAGTAAGAGTGGAAGTGTCTTCTAGAATAGTGAATCCCTCTTCTATAATGTCCCATAAGTCTTGGGAGCAAAAGAATGTCTTCATTTTGACAATCCAAAAATCATAATTTTCTCCTATGAAAACAAGTACTGGAATTGATGATATTTGACATGGCGACAACCACATAGCTCACGATCATGGTCCAGACAACACCAAAATAACATGTTCACAACTTGGTAAAACATCAAACATGTAAAGGGTGGAAATATGATACTCTAACCTCAATGCCATGTGAAAAATTGTGCAACCACCATTCAGTTTCCTTGATGACCAAAAGCTCCAAGGGAAGAAAAAAATAAGCCAAACAAAAGTTAGCACAAGAAAACACAATATATCAAGTATAACTAGCCTCTAGATACCAAATGATAAAGACCAATTTTAGAGTTTAGCATTATATGTTGTTATGGTGATTAAGAAAACTCCATGACTATCCCACTAGACATTAAAATAATAATGTTATCTAGATGCGAAGGTGTAAGACCCGGGAAAAATTAGATTAAAGGAAAACACATAGAAAGAAAATTAATGGCTAGATTAATATTGTTGATTTATTTAATTTAATTAGGTTATTAAATTATGAAATAGAAAATAATTATTATTTGAGTGATTTAAGTTATTGTGGTGTTTATAATAATTATTTAAGTGATTTAAGGAATTAAGATTAGTGGAGTTTAAGGACTTTAAATCTTATAATGTATATAATATCATGTGATGACATATAGCCTAGTGATGAGAGTTCCGTGCATAGAAGAGTAGGTGCAGGTTTGTTTTTAGAATCCATATTTTTCTCTCCTTTAAAGGTGTGGGGCCCATGGAGCGTGAATGGGGTTGTGTTTCCAGGGGCATGCGGAAATAACACTGCAACCAATTCAAAATTTCGTTGCTCATTTTCTTTCTGTTTTATCTTATGTTTTTTTTATCTTTTAGAGGGTTAAATGATAAGGAAAAATAAAATGGGCTAAAAACAATCTTAACAGAATTATTGGGTGGGATTAGATAAAGCTAAACCCTAGGAATTTTCTTTAGAGAAAAGAGGGAGACGGGAGAAGGAAAAGAGAGGAAGGGTGCAAGTTAGAGTTTTCAGTGGTAGAGAAGAGGAATCATCTAGAGAGGTAGGGGAAGTTGACATTGTATTGTTTCTATTTTTCTGCAGCTTAATCTTGTCTCTTTTCTCTTTTTATGTTTGTTAATGTTTGAAATTGTGAAAGGCTTGCATGTGTTATGGAATGGGTGAGGCATCTTTCTGCATCTAGTTTCTTTATGTATTGTGTGCCTTCATTGATACTCAAATCCCACGTATTTTTCCTGACGTTGTGTGAGGTTGCTGGCCATGTAGTGCATGAAATAGTAGTGGCCATGCGTAAAGGACGTGTAAGCTTGTGTGTCAGGGGCTCATGCCATTTTGTTTAAGAGGTGTGGTGGTCGTTTAACGTTTGGGTAGCTTTTGTTTACTTCATATAATTGTTTTATATAGCCAAGCTTCATGTTAAATTGGTGCAATGGAGACTTTCAAAGTAGTTGCAGAGAAGGTTTAAGCATTCACGGTGCAAGACAGTATCACTAATTTTCTATATATTTTTCTGTTCCTTTTCGTTGTGGGCATTAAAGGTTTCTTAGTTAGTTACCAAATCTTTGAACATGTTGATGTGACATTGTGTGTGTGCGGTAAATGAGTGAGTGAGAACGTGAATGAGTGCATGCAAGGTTTCTATTTCCATTTAGCCACGGGTCCCACATAAAGCCTTTTTGGTTTCTTTTCTTCTCTAGGTTCTAGTTTCATGTTGCAGTGCAGACCCGTATGGGTTATTTATTGTCTCTATTCATGTTATATTGTTCAAACTTGATTTCTCTTCTTTTCACAAAAGCCTATTACCATACAGTGGTTGCGTTAATATTATAGAATATCTTTGAAAAAATGCGTGAATGTGGCCCAACCACTCAAAAGCTTATTCTTCTTTGTTTCCGTTAGTATTTTGATTGCAGTGCGTGGTTTCATAATTTATTTTCAGTTCTTTCACATGGCTTTTATTAAATATTTTGTGTATGAATTGGATTTTGTTATGAGACTTTATTTTTCAAGCATGCTGTGATGGTGTATATTTAGTTGGCAATATGAAATTCTCATGGGTAGAATGAGAGTATTTTGATTTGCTTGAAAACTCTTGGTGGAATCTAATGAAGATTTTAGATGAAGGTGATGATATGTTTGGTTTAGTATGATTGTTTGGATTTGGGGTTTGTGTTCAGATCAAGAATGAAATGCGACTATAATGTTTTCGTGTTACTTGAATAAGATGCTGAGTATTATTGGACATGTTTTATTTATGAATTTCTTTTATGAATATCATTGTTTATGGTTAGCTTACCCCTATTTGTTTGTTTGTATGTTTTTTGCCTGTGCGACGATCGTATAACGTGTGTGTTATACGGGAGCAGACGGTAATGCAGATATTTCTGACTCGAAGTAGATATCGGAAAGGATGGAGTGGACTCGGGGATTTATGGTTTATTTTGTTGATTTAAATCAAACAGTGAAGATTATGAAATTTTCTTTTAATTTCTAGTATTTAGTTGGAACTTTGTTTATTTATTAATATTATTATTTCAAATTAACATTTGGATTACCTATTTACTTTTAAATTAAAAGTTTTTAATTAGAACATTTTCAATGGTTATTTCTTTTTCCGCGAAACGCAAAAATTTTCTAACGTTCCGTGACATCCCGAAATTGGGGTGTTAGAGAAGGTGCACTTCAAAAAGCTCTAGAGAAGAGAAGTTCAATTATGCAAAGACATAAAACAAGAATAAAAAGCATAGTAAATGCCTAATTGAAAAAGACATGAAAAGAATAAATATTGTAAAAGATGGAAGACAAGAAGAGAGGAGGGGACTCAATGGTGATGGCACGTCACTTAGGGAGGCATTAGAGCTCACCAACCCAAGATTAGTAGCATATGTTGCCACTTAAGTGATAATCTCTAGATAAGGCTTGAGGAAGAAGACACTCTAAGAAGAGACCTCTCTCACAAATGGTCAAATATAAGTGTTTTACTCCAAATAAGGTGTTATCGACACTACCTTTGTTACCTTGTTGATACACTTTATTTGAATTTGGTTATGTTTTTGTTGGAATTGAACTCTGTTATTGCTACTTTTGAAGTTTGTTTCATAATAACGAATATACATTGTTCCATTGGTGCTTTCATTGACGTCAATGACTGAGAACACACAACTGAAAGATTTGCAAAATCAAGTTTCAACTCAAGGTGAAGAATTGCGTTGATTGATGAATTTGATTGAACTGCGGGATCATGCACAACACGACCTCGATATCGCTCAACAAAAGGTTATGACCCGATTGTAGAATACCACCCATGAATGCTTGGAGCAGATGTAGAAAGCCATTGATTTATTGGTTCATAATCATTCTTAGCCCCTTGGGAACTATCCTAGGGATCCTCGTTGCCTATGAATAATATCTCCTTAGGGTTCCCACATTTTGATGGAACCACGCCAATCCTGGAATGGATTTTTAAAGTTGAGAAGTTTTTCAGCTACCAGAACACTCTGAACACTACACGCGTGGATATTGTCGCTATTCATTTTGAGAAAGATGTCGTTCCTTGGTTTCAAATGTTGCAACGCTTGAGTGTTATTCGATCTTGGATTGAGCTTACTAAAACGTTGGAATCTTAGTTTGGTCATTCTTTTGTTTGATTGCCCAACTCAGGAACTATTCAAACTGCAATAATCGGGTACGGTTTCTGACTATTATCTTCGTTTCATGTCATTGGCCAATCGTTCATCTAGACTCTTTGTTCAAGCGTTATTATAATGTTTTATAAGTGGCCTTAATAACGATATTCGTCGCGATGTTATTGTCCAATTTGCTCTGACCATCCTACAAGTAGTCTCCTTAGCCAAGTTATATGAGGCGAAATATGCACCTCTCGACTCCACTCAGCGTTCCACTCCTACTCAAAAATATTCACATATTCCCTCTAGTAGTACTAGCATGACCTCGTGGAAATAAAATGAATCAACCACTTCCTTGTCGCATTTGTTGCCTACACCCTCCACACCTCCTATTCGACATAATATTATTAAGAAGATATCTCCTGCAAAGATGCAATTGCACCGGTAAAAAGGCTTGTGTTATTTCTATGATGAGAAGTTCAATTTCAATCACAAATGTCCTAATCACCAGTTGTTTTTACAAACTGACGAGGATGATCTAGCCACTAACTTGCTCGCTTTAAAGGAACTAATAGCATGCATTCTCGATAGTAATACAGTTCCTGCAAGTGATTCTCATTTATCCTTAAATGCCTTAAAGGGTGGCATTGGCGTTGATATTGTAACACCCCAAATTTAGGATGTCACGAGAAGCTATCATTGCTCATTTTATTTAAAAGTAAAACAATTATATCGCAAAAAGGCACTTAAAAACACATTATAATTTAAATGTAAATAGGTAGTCCAAAACATCCATTGATAATAGTAATATTAAAAAAACAAAGTTCCCATTAAATACTAAAAAACAAAAGAAATTTTCATAGTCTTCATTGTTCGATTGAAATCAACTAAAGAAATAATAAACCCCCGAGTCCATCCATTCTCTCCGCAATCTACTTCGTGTCAGAAACATCTGCATTACCATCTGCTCATGTATAACCCACACGTTATACGATCATCGCACATGCAACAAACACACAAACAAACAAATAAGGGTAAGCTAACCATAAGCAATGATATTCATAAAATAAATTCATAAATAAAACCTGTCCAATAATACTCAACGTCGCATTCAAGTAACACGGAAACTTTATGATCGATCCAACGGTTAACGAAGTAGGAACCTTCATTTTACGAAAAGTGTGTAGTGTAGAAAAATGGGTAGCGCCTCAAAACGAGATAAAGAAAAGGCAAGGTGGCTGCACCAAAATAATAGCTCACCTACAAGCAAGTGTTCCATCAATCCTTGGCCTCATTGAAATATAAAATCATGTACTTCACCCACATCAATACACATGATATCAAAAAGAAGAAAGAGGAAAACTAATAACTATGCACCACATTCACATAAATCAAAAAAGAAAGGTAGAAGAGTTAATATCATGCAAAAAAACTTGCTCCAGCAGCGTGAATGAAGAGAAAACAATCACACATGCAGGCCATGGAAAAGAAGAAGGATATATCAAGTATATTCATTAAAACCTCATGTAACAATCAACAAAATAAAGAGAAGAAATAAGATAAAGCTTGAAACAACACAGAAAGCAAACTCGCTTCCCCTACCTGGATTGCTTCTTTCCCTCTCCCGTATCCTTCAACTCTCAATTTCTCTACTCTTGTTTCTTTCCCTCTCTTCTTTGCAAAACCCTAACGTTTTAACCTATATACCTCTCTCACTTCAAATCTTTTTTGTTTATATCTTTTACTTTAAAATTAGTTTTTCTTGGCTGTTATAATATTTTAAATCAAAATTCAAAAGATATGGAAAAAAAGAAAAGATAGAAATTATATAATGCATCATGAATATATGTGAATCTGCAGCACGTAATTTTTTTTCATTCTACGTATCTCTGCTAAATTCACGTTTTGTGGGCCCCACCCCTTGGAGGAGAAAAATTGAATTTAAAATCAACACACAAAGCAAAATTTGGCCAACCAGGTTCAAACCAGAGACCTCACACACAACAACAGGTTGCGCTAACCACTAGAGTGCACACTTTCACTTGATATAACATGCATTATAAGTATTAAAACACTTATACTCCACAAACCATAATTCTTTAAATTAGATAAATAACAACTTTAATCACTCATTTAATTAAATAAAATACAACCATCACTTAAATAATAATTATTCTATATTTAATAAATTTATAACCTAATTAAATTAAATAATTCAACAATATTGATCAAACTATAATATTTTTCCATGTGTTTCCCTATAGTGTATTTTTTCTCGGGTCTTACAGATATTATCCGTTTTGAGGCTTTTATTAACCAGTTACCCATTAGAGTTTACTAAATGGTGGAAGTTCTGACAACTTTATTCAACCACGCATTGCCAAGTTTTTAAAGTTTCCAGTTGAACCAATTTCCACGTTATGTGTTATGGTGGGTAATGAGACGTATTTGGTAGTAGAGGGTATGATCCAAGATCTTATTATTCAGGTGTAGGGAAGTACTTTCGAATTACCAGTTTTTATGGTACCCATATCAGGTGCTGATTTAATTTTAGGAGTGTAAGACCTGAGAAATTTAATTAAATAAATAAATAATTGATTAATAAATATAGGTAGTGAGAGCCTTTATAGTAATTAATGTTAGCTTTTATGACGTGGAAAAGTACTAATTCAAATGGTTGAGAGTACTTAGGCATGTTGAAAGGACTTGGGTTCAAGTCTAGTGTATTCCATTTGTGTGTTGTTTTAATTGTTTATTATTTTAATAATAAACGCTTGAACATGATGAGTGATAATACAATCCTAGATTTATAGGAATTATCACGAATCATGAATTGGTTGAATTGGTTGTGCAATTGAATTGTAATTATGTGGGCATGTGTTCAAACCTTGTTGAACATAAATTTAACTTTCTGTTTGCCAAAATTCTTTTAGCATGAATGTGAAGGGCATAAACCTTAGTCATCTAGAGATGAGAGTTACGAGTGGATTTAGAAGCCTATTGACGTATGGAAAAAAGGAAGGAGACAAGAAGTGGGTTTTACTATTATCAAGATTTACAAGAGTGGCAATTAGAAGCACGAATCCCAGGTTAGGGAAGCTCCTTTACATGTATACCTATTGTATGATTTTCATGATGTATGGTATGATTGGATGTTTCCTATTTTGTTTTAAATTTCCATTGTTTCGAGCTTTTGGAAATTTCCCAGAAACTGCCTGATAGCTTTGAAGACCTGCCAGGCGATGCATGAGCGAGAAGCCCATTTCTGGGTTTTTGAGATGAACCGCCTTGAGGCAGGGGTGTTTTTGCCAGGCGACGCGAACCCTTGTTATGTTGCAGCAAATTTCTATGGATTCTTGGATGGCTGGATCTTTAGTAATGTTTCTATGCATGATTTGAACAGATAAAAATTAGGTACTTGATGAGTAATGCTATGTTCATATCAGTTTAGTGAATGATTTGGGAAGTGTAAACATGAGGGAGTCATGTTGGGGGTTAAAGTTAATTTGTTAGTGATTTTGGGAGTTAAGGCATGGTGAAATTGATATTTTATGATTGTATGTGATGAATATGCATGTAGGAAATCTTAATTGGTATATTTTATGCACTAGATTGACTGAAATTCGAATTGGGGTTTTAGGGTTTTTCACTAGAGCGAGAAAAATTTGGGTTTCTACCCAGAATATGATGTGCCGCCTGGCGGCAAGAATGCGTCGCTAGGCGATAGATTTGGCAACAACGACATTGTAGTCCTTTGGCTGCTTGTGGGCGTGTTTTGGGTCCAGTGGGTGTTAAGTTATTTTCTGCATTTGAACTATGTGTGAATGGGGAAATTGTTATTGAATTAAGTCTATGTATGATAGTATGATCATGTATAATGGTAAATTTTAGCTTGGCATGTTATATGTGAAAAAAAAAATACTTGCAAATTTGTTTGTGAAATGTGTCAGATTGAGTATCTTTGAGGTAGCTTGGTCTTGTATTTCACTGATCATAGGCAGGTGTGGTTGTTGTATTGTTTTAACGAATATGTGCAATATTGACCAATTTTAGTGGCATGAGTTGACATGAATACCATATGTATATTTATAAGACTTGGAATATGTTGAGTGGAATTATAATGTGTAAATTGCTGCAAGGTATAGACACCTAAACAAGTAATCTGGATGTGTGTTTTGCTAATTAGAACTTGTTTTGGGTGTTAAACTAGTAAAGTCAAGTTATTGGTATAGCACTTGGCGGCACGGAGAGGTTGTCAAGCGATAGGAGTACTAGGGAAGTCCCTGGAACGCGTGGCACCTAGCGGTGAGGAGTGACCCGCTAGGCGATAGACTTAAAACAAAGGGTCGACGTTGGAATGTCGCCTGGCGGCGCTTAGGCAGTGCCAGGCGATAACGTAGAGGGTAGTGTGCTCTTTTGGATTGCGTTTTACATGTCTGTGATGTGGGGCTTGGACCAGGAGATGCTTGAATATGTTATGAGCGGGTAGGTTCATGGTTGGTAGTGAACACGTGATGATTTGAGTGAAGAGGTTCATATTATGATGCTTTCATGTGAGGATACAAGCGGGGAGGTTCGTATGTTTTGTGCTCACACTTGAGGGTTGCTGCAAGCGGAAAGGTTCGTAGTTGTTGGATCACGTGTGTTGGACTACGGGTAGGGAGGTTCATAGAGTTGGACTACGAGAGGGGAGGTTCGTAGAGGCAGGACCACGAGCGGGTAGGTTCGTGGAAGCATGTACATCCTGGGTCCATGGTCAAGTAATTGCTTGTGTGATTTGGATGTACGTGGTCTACAAGGCTTTGGGTGATACCTTAAGGATGAACTTTGTTGTAGCATTCCTAGAGTTATGGCTCGGAATGGTATCCCTTGAGTTGTAGCTCGGGATAGAGGGTAAATACATGGCCTTCCTTGATTTATGGCTCAGAATGACATCCCTTGAGTTGTGGCTCGGGATGGCGGATGGACACGAGCAATCCTTGAGTTGTGGCTTGGATTGGAGAGTGTTGTCGGTGTGAGTGTGCATGTTGTGACTTGTACGGATGGGTCCAGAAAGATTGCCCTCCTCAGTAGTTAGCCGATGAGTTTGGTAGTCTTGGGACATTATGAATTATGTTTCGTATTGGGAACTCCACCTAGAGTTTCAGAGTGTGGTCCGTAGTAGGTTTCCCGCACGTGTTCTACAAGTTGTGGCTTATAGGTGGAGGCAACAAAGGGTAGCTTGAGGTTATCATCTAAAGATGTAGAACATGGATAACATGGTGGTGGCCATGTGGTATGGAATCAAAGGATAGAGTTCCTTTGATGGGTGTATGCAGATTTATTTGAAATGTCTATATGTTTATCTATTAGCTCACCCTATTTGCTTGTGTTTAGCGATCATCGTGTAATTCGTTACACGAGAGCAAATGATGTTGCAGGTGGTGCTAGTGAGGCATAGATCCAGAGAGGGGCTATCTTAGGGAAAATCTTTATCAGAGTTTTATTATTTATGGTTTTAATTAATTTTGTAAACCTTTATGTTACTAAACGTTGATATTGCAATCGAGTTTTATAATTATGAAATTTTGGATCATTTCTGATGTAATAAATGTTTTAAATTTTTCGCGTTTTTGGGAAAGATGTTATAAGAAATGTGGTTTATATTTCAATATTGTTTTTTTATTTAAATTACTAATATCCAGTCGGGATGTTACAGGGAGCCCGTTGGTTAAAGACTATTGGACCTCATGTTGCCAATTAAGAGTCTTTGCAACTACAATTTTTACATCAAGGGAAATTTATTGCCTTACAGGGTGATGTTGATACATTTCCTCCACCTGCACAACTTCATCATATTCATCGAATGCTTCATACTAATTCTATAGTAGAATTTTTTTGTATAGAACTCGTAGCCATTTTTCTTCTCCAATTTTTTTGGTTAAAAAGAAGGATAGATCTTGGCGTGTTTGTATCGATTATCGAGCTTTAAATGTCATCACCATTAAAGACACCTTTCCTATACCTACAGTAGACGAATTGATTGATGAGTTATATGGGGTTACAAGCTTTTCTAAGTTGGATTTGAGGTCTGGTTACCATCAAATATTGTTGAATCCCAATGACAGATATAAAATCACTTTTCGGACGCATCATGGCCCCTATGAATGACTTGTCATGCCTTTCGGGCTTACTAATGCCCCAACTACTTTTAAGAGTTTGATGCGCAAGATCTTTAAAGACATGTTGAGAAAGTTTGTCTTAGTCTTTTTTGAAGATATTTTGGTGTACAGTGCGAATTGGAAGGATCATTTGTGCCATTTAGAGACTGTTTTAAAAACATTGCAGCAACATGAGTTGTATGCCCGCTTGGCCTAATGCTCTTTTGGAGTCATGGAGATTGAATATTTGGGCCATGTGTTTTTTGGTAACGACGTGGCTATGGATATCCAAAAAGTCTTAACTGTGAAGGATTGGACTCAACCCACCAACATTAAGCAACTCTGGGGATTTTTAGGCTTGATTGGATATTATTTATCAAGAATTATGCTATGATCGCTGCCCCTTAACAAAATTTCTTAAGAAGGGCTCTTTTAATTGGTCTGATACTGCCACCAAGGCTTTGTTTCTTAAAAATTGCTTTAACTTCTACACCGGTGCTCACAATTCTTAATTTCAAGGAACCATTTATTCTTCAAACGGATGCTTCTAGCATAGGTATTGGAGTTGTCCTATGTCAAAGGCACCATCATATTCCTTATTTTTCTAAGAAGTTGTCGATAAGAATGCAATGCCAGTCACCATACATTCGTGAGTTTTTTGCAAATATGGAGGCCATAGCTAAATTTCAACATTATCTTCTGGGCCATAAATTCATTATCAGAACTGATCAAGAAAGCTTAAAAGTGTTATTGGAACAAAATTTACAAACCCCGGAACAACAACAATGGCTCCCAAAATTTCTTGGCCATGATATTACGATTCAATACAAGCCTAGAAGAGAGAATGTCCCACCCGATGCGTTATTTCGTAGTTTGATGATGGCTTGATCACTTACTTCAGATTTTTAATCAGTATTTACAAGGCCAAGGCAATGCTCATTATTATACTATCAAGAATGGGTTATTGTTTTGGAAAGATCGCTTAGAATTGCCTGTAAGGGGTGAGTTTCGACTTCAGATTATGAAGGAGTTTCATACTTCCAAAATAGGAGGGCATGGTGAGGTTGCCAAAAGTAGCTCGCATCTCTTCTCGGTTTTATTGGCCCTAAATGCAACAAGATATCAAAAATTTGGTGCGCTACTATCACATTTCCCAATAAGCCAAAATTGATCACGCTTTGCCATCGGGTTTACTACAACCCTTACCGATTCCTCAACAAATATGGGAGGATATTGTGATGGATTTCATCACTCGTCTACCTCTTTCGCATGGTTATTCCACAATAATGGTGATTGTTGATCGACTATCTAAGTTTGCTTATTTTACTCCTCTTAAAAATGAGTTCACCAGCAAAATTGTAGCAAAAACCTTCATTAATTCAGTGGTTAAAATCCATGGGTTTCCTAAGACCATTGTCTCTGATCAGGATAGGGTGTTTATTAGTTCCTTTTGACAACAACTTTTTAAAGCTCAGGGCACCACATTAGCCATGAGTTCTTCATATCACCCTCAAAGTCATGGTGAAATGGAGAATCTGAATAAGACACTAGAAATGTACTTACGATGTTTTGCATTTGATAATCCTAACCTTGTGTTTGGATGGAGCATTTCAACAATACTCAGAAATTGAAATACTTTGTATTTGAATTGCTTGCAATTAAATCCCCTTCATTTTCTAAATAACTTGTTTGAGTGAGAAGAATTTCAAATTCCACCTTTTTTTAGGGTATTTGAATTCTTCTAATTTAGCTAGTTGAAATACTTCAAAAAAAATGCATGCATTTTAAATGTTTTTTAATTTCTTTATCCAAACAAAGCATTTCATTACAAAGAATCTCAAATTCTCCAAATAAATAAATCACCCTTTTGAATTGCCTCATCCAAGCACACCATAAGACTTGGTATGCTGCATTACCATGGGCACAATTCTGGTACAACACTTCATTTTGTCATAGCATTTACATGACTCCTTTCAAGGTTGTGTTTGGCTAAGACCCTCCTATTGTGATTCCTTATCAACGTGATTCTAGCGATTCTGTCATTGCAAAAGTCCTTATTAACAAGAGATGCACTCATTCGACACTTGAAGGCAATCTTATGCAAAGCGCAAAACTATATGAAGATACAAGTTGATAAGAGGAGAAGAAACTTTCAATTGGCAGATGGAGATTACGCGCTGGTTAAGTTACAACCGTATAGGCAACATTTCGTTCAATTGAGGAAGAATCAGAAAATAGGCATGCGATTTTTTGGGTCTTTCCTAGTGCTACAACGAATTGGTGCTATAGCATATAAATTGCAATTACCGAAGACCACTCGCATCCATCCTGTCTTCCACATTTCCTTATTGAAGAAATTTCATAGAGATTGTCCGCAATAGTGTTTTCCTCTTCCACTTACGACTACTGACCAAGGCCCTCTTTTGTTGCCTCTTAAGATCCTTCAATTTATGGTGGTGCTACGTGACTCTAAGCAGGCAATTCAGGTATTAGTCTAGTGGAATTTGGGAGGCTTTGCAGAAAGCACATGGGAAGATGTAGAAGATCTCCAATCTTCGTATCCCGAGTTCAACCTTGAGGACAAGGTTGACTTTCAAGGGGAGGGTATTGTAACGTGTCAAGGTGGAGACATGGAAAATAATAAAGCATAATCCAAGTTTGTTATTACAGAAGGACACGTGGAAAAAAACCCATATCATACAGGATTGAGAAAAACAAACAGAATCAAGAGAAGAAACGTTTATTTATGAGACTTTGAAGAATGAGGGGGTAATCTTGGTATGAATATTCTCTATGATATTTCTTCTGTTGAATTCTTTTATCCTGAACTCTCTTCTCATTCTGATTCATTAATTTTGGACTATTTAGGTGTGAAATTTTGAAAGGGTGCATAAATGAAGACAAATCAAAGTGTTATTAACACTACCTTTGTTGCCTTGTTGTTACACTTTATTTGAAATTGGTTCTATTTTTGTTGGAATTGAACTCTGTTATTGCTACTTTTGAAGTCCGTTTCATAATAACGAATATACATTGTTCCATAAGTTTAGAGAAATTATGATAATTGTTTGGGATTAACTTGTTAACTATTTCTATTTCGAATTTCCAAGGTGTGAAAAGGTTGATTTCCGAATATGCAAGCAATGAGAGTGTCAAGTGTTTTCTGTCTTGGCATTGTATTGTGTGACCCCAAATGTGTTAGTAGTAGACCTTGCTGTTTAATTGTTTTTCAAGTGTTAAAGAAGACCGTTGTAAAAGTTAATGCAGCCTTTAGAGAGAATGCAAAGAAAGAGCTTAAGGGAATCCTCTCTGTATCTGATGAGCCTCATGTGTTTGTTGTCTTCAGGTGATTTTTCTTCTTATATCTTTATGTGCCACTTTTATCTATCATTATCTATCATTTCATAACTTTGATAATTTTTTTTGTGGGGTATATCCTAACTAACCACTAGTCCATCCCTCATTATTCTTTGCAAACTAACGATGAACCAAATCAAAATGAATTAAAATAATTTCTTTTATCACCTTTCCGATTTTAGACAATATAAATAATTAACTTAGCAATTTTATTCTACCAATAAGTTTGAAGGATTGAAAATTTGGGAAAGCTTTATCTTAATTAGGCTCATCGAGAATTAAAGAAATCATAAGTTTATGACGTTTTTTCTTTCCCAATTTTTGTATATTGACTACAAAAATAATTATTTTTAGCTGGGTTATTTTTGGCGTTTCTTAGGGTTTTAACGCCCACTAATGGCTTTACCAGGGGTTCTCTTTTCTCCTAGAATAACATGCGTAGCTAAGAGATTACTGGGGATTTTTAGTAACCCCTGGTATTTAGCACAACTTACTAGGGGTTTACAAAACCCCTAGTAATGGCTGGGGTTTACATAACCCCTAGTAATGGTTGGGGTTTACAAAACCCTTAGTAATGGTTATGGTTTATTAAACCCTTGGTAATGGCTGGACACAGATTGGGTCTCTTGTGCTGAATAAGATAGGAATTGACCAAAGAGAAATGGTTTCTAACACTTGTGCTATAACCAAAGAGTAAAACTAGATTTGACATAAATAAATGATCATATAAATCATAAAGGGTTAAGTATGTTTTTAGTTCCTGAACTTTGACCCAAAATTGGAAGTCATCCTTGTCCAAAACTTTGATATGTTTTGGCCCCTAAGCTTAAAAAATGAACGAAAATAGTCCTTTTAACCTAATTATGTTAACTTTATTTTTACGTGTTGAACGCATTTCATGTTAGTATTGGAGTTGTTTAAATCGTTTGATACATTTTCGATTCAATATTTTTCTAGAAAATGGGTTCAACACCTCAAAAGAAATTAATGTAATTGGGTTAAAAGGACTATATTCATTCATTTTTAAAGTTTAAGGACCAAAATGTATCGAAGTTTCGGATAGAGACAAATACAATTTTGAGTCAAAGTTCAGGGACTAAAAGCATACTTGACCCAATCATAAATATACATTTTATTTTGTTTCAAATACAACAAAAAGGATTGTTAATATACTCCCACTTATTTCTATGAGTATTTTAGCATGCTACAATATTTTAATAAGTCCAAAAGTATAATTTCGTTAAATACTCCATCTAAAATCAAGGAGTATACTTCCATAATTTTTAAATTTGTGCGAAAAAACAAGGAAATATGAGAAAATAAAAATGGGCTTCGACTATGATGTTGGCCTTTCTTCCCTTAGTTCTCGTTAAGGAGGAAGTAAAGAATGTCATGACTAGTCCTGAGATATAGAGAGATGATGTGAGCAATGTGAGAACTTGGTTGTTATATTTGTAGTAGTCGGTCTCATTCATATGCATGTTCTTCCTTAGATACACTTTTTGGAAGAACTCTTTCAGAAAATCATCCATTGAAGTTACCCCACCTGACACTTGACAATATCACCACTAAATTTCTCATTGTCGACGTACTTTCAAACAACATGAAAAGAAGAACATAGCTATAACATAGAATCACAAATAGTTCTTCATGTGGAATAGGAAATGGCTACGTATCTTACTGCAAAGACTTTTTCTGAATTTTCTGCTTTCTAAGCATGAACTCCTTTAGACAAAAAAGTAGTTACATGATCATCAAATTTTAGTATATAATTAAACAATTCAAAAAATAAATAATTAAGATAATTTCTAATTATTAGAATTAACTAAATATTTCCATTTAAAAATTGTTAAATTCAACTCAATAATAATAATAGGAAAAAAATATGGTATATTTGTTTTCTTTAAAGCAACCACGTCTGTTCCATTCCCTGAATAATTGGAGTTTATTGTGAACAACAAACTCAACTAGTTAAATACACCATACTGATTCCCAACATAGTTTTCGACTCAAAAATCAATATGTTAAATACACATGATATTGATTATGGATGATAAAAAATAATAAATGAGAGCAATTCAGATTATATAATAAATATGATAAAAAAATTATCTAAAACATTTTAACACTTTATCCATGTAAAAAATTCATTCAACGGGTTCTTTCAATGATATTCATCCACAATCATGAGATTGTTACATATAAACAAAAATAAATACCTAATCAGGAAGGCTATAAAAAGTAATAAAGTCAATGGAACAATTAGATGTTTCATGAATATAGTTCAGAAGAAATTAATGATAGAAAAAGATGAGAAGAATGACATGAAACACCAAGACCATAGCCAAAAAGTGAGACACCAAGTGCCCAACAATGCATGTAAAGCTAAAATAGTGAATGAATTTGTGCTCATAAAGATGAGCCCTTTTTCCACGCTCTCCTCCTTCTACTATTATTCCTGCCATTGCTCTGTATAACATCTTAACCAAATATTACGATTTTTTTATAATAATAAAATAAAAATTAATAATAATACCTCAGTTATTTAAATGCATTTCCGAAAAACACGGGAAATGTAAACCTTATAACACCATAAAACAACTCAATCCATAATTTATAAAGTTCAAAATATTAATACCAAGTTCAATAATCCAAATGAGTACAAAATCCTTAAAATTCATAAAATCATAAAACTCTGATGAATAATTTCCCAAGCTAGCCCACGCTCCGGCTCTATGCCTCACCAGATCCACCAACAACATCATCTGCTCCCATGTACCGCGTACATGATCATCGCCAAACACAAGCAGATAGGGTGAGCTAACAGTATATAAAACATATACAAAACATATATATATATATATATATATATATATATATATATATATACACACACACACCAGACATCAAAACAAGAAGCAAGCATGTTCATGACACGGAAACTGCACCCACTGAAACTATACCACCAAAACATTTACGTTGCACCATACAATTTGACAGCAGCCACTTCAAAGCTTTATTCATCAAACAATCAAAGAATAAAGAAAGAAGAAAGACTGAGAACAAACAAGCTTCCAACGAAAAAGAAAAGAAGAAAAGTCAACTTCTCCTACCTAAAGTATCTCTTTGAATCGTTTTCCCTTTCTACCACAACCATTGGAACTCTCCAACTTGCATCCTTGTTCTCTCCCCTCTCTCCTTTTAAACCATCTAGGGTTTGGCCTTATCTAATCCTATACCAAATCTTTCAATTAAGATTCTCATAAAAAAAACTACATCTAATTTTATCTATTAAATATCTCCTAACATTTTCTAAATAAAACTGAACAATGAAATAAAAAAAAATACTATTCCATTATCTCTGCATTAGCGTGGAAAAAGAAAAACAATCCATGTTTCGTGGGCCCCACTTCTTAAAGGAGGAAAATGAATTTAAAATCAACACACAAACAAAATCCAGCCAACTAAGTTCGAACCCTACACCTGCACACATTACACACAACTTCCACCACTAGGCTACATGCCATCACATGATATAAAATGCATTATAAGTGTTAAAACACTTATACTCCACAAACCATAATTCCTTAAATTAGATAAATAGCAACTTAAATCACTCATTCAATTAAATTAGTCTTTCGTCATAACTAAAATAACTTGTTATACTATTATAGATCCATACTAAATTATCAATCACTTTTTAATTTTACCTAAACTACTCAAAGTTCACCATTTCATCGTCCCCACCGTACCATTCAACCGTTTTGTGAGTCCATTACACCTATTTCCCCCTTGTGTATTCATCGAAAGGTGTTCCTCCCTCCAAAACCCTTATTTTGTTTATTTAATTTTATGAAACAGAGTAGCCGAAAGTTGAACATGCAAAAGTTTGTTTTGGATGACATTGAACATAAAGGTTGAAAGTTTTCATTTATTTAACCCAAAGGTTACATTTTTTGGTACTAGAAGGGATTGCAGGGGTTGGAGAATGATTTAATTTAATTTTGAAAGTTTGACTCATTTGGAGATGTTGATTTCGTTGGCGGGTGTATGTGTAAAGTTTATTGATCTATGGTTAATGTATTGTTGGCTTTCCATGTGGTTGTTGGTGATGTGTGTGATTTGTATGATATTTTTAGTCGGGAAGGATTAGGCTTGGACAATGAACATTTTTTTTGTTTGCTTCATTTTTTTGTGGTTGATTTGGTTGTCCGGTGTGTATGTGTGTGTAAAGGTTATTGATGTGTGTTTAATGTATTATTGCCTTTACATGTGGTTACATGTGATGTGGGTGGTTTGTTTGATATGTATAGTCATGAAGGAGTACAAAATAGACAACAAAGGTGATGGATATGTTGATTGCACTAAGGAGAAGAAGGTGTGTTAATTTTCACTTTTGCATTGATGTTCATTCAATTTTAATCAATGACGTTTTTTGTTTATGTTTTACAGATGTTATTTCGTCACTACTGCAAAGCGAAGTTTATCGGTGCTCTGAATGATAAATTAAGTCTGCAATAAAAGGAGTTTATTGCTATTGTATGCCATTTAATATTTAAATTGGTTATTGAGTAAACTAGGTGTTTGTGGCAGTTTCAAATTATTATATTTGTCATGTCATCCGTAAGTGGGGAGTAAAGACTACATTTTGTGGGTAGTCAAGTTACAAATTGTGGACCGAAGTTGCAAAATTTACAAGAACTGAAATATGGATATGTGATAACATAATGCAGTCACTTACACAAATTTTGCACTATTCAATGTCAATTTAATAAACACTGAATATTCACCGTCGTGGGTGTTTGTGGCTCTTTCAAATTGTTCAAGTCGTCAAATCTTCCATATTTGGGGTATAAAGCATTAACATGTGGAAAGTATTGGTAGAAAATGTGGATTGCCCTTGCAAGTTGTAAAGAAATATAATTGTGGTAATTTGATGACACCATGCAGTCACCAAAACACTGAATATTGACCATGGTGGATGTTTGTGGTTTTTTAAAATTATCAAACTCCTAAAGTCATCCGTAAGTGGGGTGTGAACCATTAATATGTGGGGATTGAAGTTGGAAATTATGTTCCGAGGTCACAAATATTTAAAAAGGTATAAAATTCATTTTTCATCAAGCAATGCAGTAACTATCACAAATTTTCTATCTACCAAAATGCATGACCAAAATACTGAACATTGACCCTTGGTCTTTGTTGAATGTTTAAAATTATCAAAATCTGCATGTCATCCATAAGTGGGGAGTCAAGCATTAATATGTGGGGAGTGAAGTTGGATATTATGTTTCGAGGTTGCAGATTATTTTAAAACTAATTTAAATATGATATTGGGTTAACATTATTCACTCACTTAAACAAATTTTCCATTTTCCAATTTTCATTGACTGACGTGGGTGTTTTATTACTTGACAAATTGACAAAATACTCAACTCGTTTGTAACTAGGGAGTCAGGAATTACTATGTGGAGAGTTAAGTTGAACATTATGTTTCCCAATTGCAGATATTTTTAAAACTAATTTAAATATCATATTGGGATCTCACAATTCACCCACTTAAACAAATTTTCCATCAGCCAATCTCCATTCACTAATGTGGGTGCTTTCTTACTTGACAATTGACAAAATACTCAAGTCATACTAAAGTGGGCAGTCAGGAATTAATATGTGGGGAGTTAAGTTGAACATTATGTTTCCAAGTTGCAGATATTTTTAAAACTAATTTAAATATCGTATTGGGATCACACAATACAGCCACTTAAACAAATTTTCCATCATCCAATATCCCTTCACTAACGTTGGTGCTTTCTTACTTGACAATTGACAAAATACTCAAGTCATACTTAAGTGGGGAGTCAGGAATTAATATGTGGAGAGTTAAGTTGGACATTATGTTTCCAGGTTTCAGATTTTTTTAAAACTAAATTAAATATCGTATTGGGATCACACAATTCACCCACTTAAACAAATTTTCCATCATCCAATTTCCATTCACTGACGTGGGTGCTTTCTTACTTGACAATTGTCAAAATACTCATGTCATACGTAAATGGGGAGTCAAGCATTAAAATGTAGGGAGTTAAGTTGGACATTATGTTTCGAGGTTGCAGATTTTTTAAAAGTAAGTTAAATGTGGTATTGGAATCACACAATTCACCCACTTTAAGAAATTTCTCATCATCTAATTTCCATTTACTAATGTCGGTGTTTGTCTTAGTTGACAATTGTCAAAATCATCAACTCAACTCGTAAGTGGGGAGTCAACTATTGATATGTGGGGAGCAGTGTTGCAAATTCCTAATTGCTCTTGCAGGTGGTTAAAAAATTAAAATATCATAACACACATTGTCCTTCACACAATTTCAATAAATGAAACACTGCATATCCATCATAGTCCGTGCTTATGTTGCTTTAAAGTTGTCAAAATCCCCAACTCATCAGTAAGTGAGGAGTTAAGAATTATTATCTGGGGACTAGTGTTGTAAATTCTGGACTACAATTGCATCTTTTAAAAAAACTTCAATATGGTTTTGTGATCACACAATGCATTCACTTACACACATTCTACATCATACAATTTCCATAACTTGAACATTGTATATAATTGTCCTATGAACTAAAAGAATGTAAGTAATGTTATATTCATAATTGTCCATCATCTACAAAGGAAGTTGTCTTGTTCAACTCCCTTTCCTGCACAAACAGAAGCATCATAAATGGAACTCTTAGTGTGCAGAGCATAACTTGTGCATTACCATCATATATTTTAACTTGTGCAATATTCGTTTCTAATGTATTTTAGAGCCATGGGTTTGATTATAATAACATAATAGCGAATGAAAGAACCAAAAAATAGTTTCAGACATTATAAGTGAATAACAAAAATGAATGGATATTTTCGGCCATTGTACGAAACAATTTAGGTCCCTGGCGATACGAATCATGAGTTGTATCATTTTTACTACGTATCGTACTTGTATTATACGATACGAGTCCGAATCGTGTGAATCATGATTCGATTCACGATATGAATTTACCCCAATTTGAAAACCTAGTTTTTCCCTCTACAGATTTACCCCCAAATTGAAACCCTAATTTTTTCCCCCTTTATTTTACGCACATTGAAACTGATTAATGTTACTTATTAAGGTTAGTGTGCTCGAAAACATGTTCTCCTCCTTGCCTCTTGTGATCATGTCATCTCTATTTGTTGTGATGGTCGCACAATGGTGCAGTGTTGGTTGCGCGGTGTTGCGATAGTGGTTCTGTATCATCTTGTGCATGCCTTTGCTCGTTTGTTTAGTGGGTTTGAGCTTCTGCGTTTGTAGTACAGTGGGGGATACAAGGATACAAGGAGCAAACACTTATTTTTTGGATGGCTATAATGCATAATTTGTTTAGTAGCATATAATTATAGTTGAAGGAATCTTATGCAGCAACCACATTGTTTTTTGAAGGCCATGTTGCTAAAATTGTGAAACTCTGTTGTGGATACACATAGATACAACTACTCTATTTTTTATTATGAGATTGTTTTGTTATTAATTTTCTCTTTACATATTTATCTATCTTATATATTTAAGTATAAATTGCATTCTTTTAATGTTTATAAAATGTTTATGAATCGTACGATTCACGATACGATACGATTCACGATTCAAAATTTAAGCTCTCCGATACACGATACAATTCACGATTCAACTACCATGTTTTCGGCTAATGATAAAGTAATAAAGTGAGAGATTATTTCATGCATGAGTGTCCATAAAAAATATTAGGTAATTAAGGAAATTAAAGGAGATGAAAGTGTATTACCAGTCCATTTGATCCACTTTCATTCATTGCAACTGGAAAATGAAATATAATTAGAATTTGATAATAGTAAAAGGTAGAGTTATTGGACTAAAATCCCCATGTTCTTAACTAAAAGAGAAATTTCCTATACTTAAAACACTTTAAAAGAATATATTTATTAGATATGACCTGAAAAACTTTCCCATGCATTATGCCCTTGCAAAAGAAGGTTCTAGCACAACATAAAGGTTTTTTCCAATTTTTCCTTCATGGGTGTACTTGAGGGCATTGCTGTAAAATTTTAGCAACAATAAACATAGAGCAACAAACCACTCCTTCAAAAAAATAAATGGAAATGAAAAATTGGATTATCAAACTAATTGAAACAAGACAACCAATGACATGAAGCTTAATACCTAATTAAATTTGTGAGAATTTGCCACATCCTTAAAACATCATCAACGACCTCAAATTATTAGTGAACCATATGAACTACAAAAATATCATCCACATTAAAAGAGCTCTCATTAAGCAGTGCCTACTGGTTTGTTAGGACTTAAAAGAGTACTCAAAATCCCATAATCAATTTCAACTCATAATATCCTATGATTATTCCATAGGTATTCCAAATGAAGAATAAAAAACTCAACACACTGATTTACCTAGTGGCCAATAACAAGTGAATTTTGGCATATAAAATGCTAGAAATTGTCCGTTGCTTTCAAGATCTAGGACAATTCTTCCACTGGTGAGGACTGACTTTCAATGTTTTCTATACTTTCTTGCAACTTTTCTTCAAGTATTTATTCCCTTCGGATGCTTGGCTCCAACTGCTTCTCTAATTGCAAGGCTCGCTGTTTCAAGTACATGATAGTGTCATACTCAGCACCAATCTCGTTGTTCTTGGTACATCATGCCATATACCATTATAAACTTCTTCCAAAATAGAAATTGGACGTTTATCATCCCAATATCTTTCTTCCTCAATCATGTCTTTGCTTGCTCAAGTTGTTGAGCTCTTCTCTGAGAAGACGCACAACATTGGTCTCAGTAGGCAAAAATAAGAAGATAAAACAATGAGACTTCTTCACCCTAAACCCAAAACAAGAAGAATTTATGAAAAAAAACATCCATACCTCATTGTCATTACTGTAATCACCAACTTCAATCTATATTAACTTCTATTACACGTCGAGTGAGGTGGTTGAGGAAGATGATGAACTTCAGAATTTGTGGAAAGAAGTACGCAACGAGGATCACGGTGACTTAAAAAGTGAAACCGGCATCCCAACGACGACTTCATCCTCAAAATTCCAAAAATTGTGCTTTCGCATGACGACTTTGTTTTTAAATAAAAAAATTGAAACCAGTCGAGGGGAGGACAACTTCACCTTCAATGTCGTCCTCCCCCATTGTAAGACCCGAGAAATTTAAATAATTAATTAAATAATTATTTAATAAATGCGGGTAGTAGGAGGCTTTAAGGAATTTAATGCAGATTGCTATGACGTGGAAAAGTACAAGCTCAAATGGTTTAGAGTACTTAAATGTGTGAGAGGACTTGGGTTCAAGTCTTATGTATGTCATTTGTGTGTTATTTTAATTATTATTATTTTTTATAATCTGCTTGATCATGTTGAGTGATAATATAATCATAGAATTATATTAATCATTACGAAACATGAATTGGTTAAATGGTTGTGTATTGAGTTGGCATTAGCATGGTCATGGGTTCAAACTTTGGTAGAACCATTTTAAGCTTCCTTTTTGACAAAATTTCTTGTGGCATGAAGGTGAAGGGGCCTAGGAACCCTAGCTAGCCAAAGAGCAACCAAAAGTGACTGAAAAACAACTCGAATGGCAGTTACATTCATTTTAATGCCATTTTCGTTTTTGGCCATTAACCACAATTAAGGACCATAATAAAAAGGCAAACTAAATCAATTGGAAGGGTTTTTGAGACTGGAAAATTAGAGTGTTGTAAGGAACACGAATTTAGAGGAAACAAAGTGATTAGAGAGTAAGGAAAGGAGCTGAATTGGGTTGGAGCCAAGGGAGGAAATGGTGATCAAGGAAGAACTCTAAAATCATCTATTTTAAAGTAAGGAATCCAGGTTAGGGGAGTTATACCGCGTTTAATTGTAGTTCTATGAATAATTGCATGATTTATAACTCATTATGTATGATTTATCCCTTGCATTGCTTGAGAATCGTGTTTCTGGAATTTTTCCAGAAACCGCCTGGTGGGTGATGAATTTCTACCAGGCGACTCACACCATTTCAACTGCATTTTTGGGTTGCGAGAGGAAATCGCCTGGCGGCACGAACGTGACCGCCAAGTGACGCTTGTTGTTAAACCCAATTCTGGGTTTTTTTATGAAGGGTCTGGCGGTATTGATTGAACCGCCAGGCGACGCGAGCCATGAGGCTTGATTTTGATGTTTTTTCTGGATTCTGGGCAGATTTGGACTAGTAGGAAGTGTAATAAGATTATTAATTAACCAAATTGAAGTGAAAACTTGTGAAATTTGGGGCGTGATAAGCATAAAAATTGGGGGAATGAGACAAACTCACATTTTAGGGTTTCATAATTGAGAATTTCTATAGTGGCATCAATCTAAGGGGAAAATGTGAATGAGTTCGTGAATCAGAAGTGTTAGGAATGAACTATAGTCCCAATAACTGGGTTCGTATCCTATGGAGTCAGAAATTGATGGAAATCAGAGTTGTTGTGAAGGGGGTAAGGTTCGCAGGTGTAGGAACCGCCTGGTGGCACCCATTTGGCTGCCAGGCGTCATACATGGTGATGCACGTGGTGTTCTGTTCATGAAAAACGCTATTTTCGTACTTTTCGCGCACAGGAACCGCCGGGATATATTTTAGTCCCGACAGGCGCCACATCCTCACTTTTGGGCACTAGGCGCCACCATGTTCTTCTGGTTTGTGCAGTTTTCGTAAAACTACATTTCCCGGATCGTTAATCGTTAGATTTAGGTGAAATTTTAACAGGTGGTCTATAACATGTGGTTCTTCACTTTGAACGGTGGAGATTGGATTTGGAGGTCAGTAGCTAGAGATATACGTTACTCAATATTGTTGATTTTGGAGTCATTAAAATGCATGAATAACCTCTTGATAAGTTCAAGTAACTTCTAATGAAGCATGATTGGGTTATGTGGTATGTCTCTATCAATTTGAATGTTCCTTTGGGTTAGTCACATGTGGAGAATTGGTTTGGTGAAGGCATGAGTGTCAATATTAAATTGCATTGGTGCATAAGATCATGTGCTTAAAATTGTTAGTGTTGCTGCTTATATTTTGTTTGAGCATGCTTGGGATTGTCTATATGACTAGGGAATGAATGCACATGTGAGGTGCTATAAGGCCTGGAATATTATAGATGGCAATGCCTTTCATTAGGGGTACTCTAGACTGAGAGCAACTGAGAGCAACCTGTGTGAAGTGTGCTTGAACCTGAACTAAAACCAGTACTACACAAGTACTGGTGTAGCGTTTGACAGTGGTGATCGACCAGCCAAGCGACAATGTAGAAATAGGGGGTTCAGGATCACGGTGGCGCCTGGCGGTAAGGGGAGGTGCGTCAGGCGGAGTCTATAGTTCAATAAATACTAAGTCACGCGGTGCCTGGCAGCACAAGAAGTCCCGCCAAGCAATAGTTGTAGTGGCAATGAAGATTAAGGCGCTTAGCGCTTGGTGGTATGTGTCCCCCGCCAGGCGATCTAGAAGCAGCAACGCCTGGCGGCACGTGTCCCACGCCAAGCGATTTTTGCTACAATAGATTGGTGTTATACTTGCTATGATGTGCGTGATCTACAGGGCTTCTAAGATATCTTAAAGGTCGGCTTGCTGGTGTTCCTTGAGTTGAGCTCAGAACGTATCCCTTGAGTTGAGCTTGGGATAGGGGTTAAGCACGTCACATTCCTCGAGTTGAGCTCGAAATGACATCCCTCGAGTTGAGCTCGAGATGGTGGATGAACACGAGGAACCCTTGAGTTGAGCTCGGGTTGGCGAGTGTTGTAGTGTGAGTGTTGCCGATGTGAGTGTGCTGGTTGTGGCCAGTACGGATGGGTCCAGATAGATTGCCCTCCTTCGTAGTTAGTTGATGAGTTTGGTAGTCTTAGAACGTTACGAACTATATTCGTATTTGGGAACTTCACCCGGCGGTACGGTGTATGATTCGTAGCAATAGTTTCCGCACATGTTCTATCGGTTGTGGCCCATAGGTATGGCAGCAAGACACCTTGGGGTACTCATTAGAAGACGTAGAACACGATTAACATGGTGGTGGCCATGTGATGGGATATCAGGGGATGGATTTCCTTTGGTGTGATTGTGCGATTGTATATTTGTGCCATATATATATATATATATATATATATATATATATATATATGTTTATTTTGTTAGCTCACCCTATCTGCTTATGTTTGGCGATGATCGTGTACGCGGTACACGAGAACAGATGATGTTGCAGGTGGAACTGGTGAGGAATAGAGCCGGAGTGGGGTTAGACTGGGATAAAGAGTTTTCTCAGAGTTTTATTGTTTTATGATTTGGAATCATTTTGTAAACACTTTGTGATACTTATGATTTAATCAAGTTTATGATTTGGATTTAGTTTATTTGACTATGTAATGAAGTTTTTAAAACGTGACACTGGAAGAAGCCACCGATGTGCGAGACTCAGGGACACAGACCACTCCTTGTAGTATTAGGGGACGAAAACGCATATCAAGGAAATCATGGTGAGGGAAGAGGAAGAGGAAAGAGTTAAGACAAAAGCCCGTAAAAGTAGCGACGAGGGTTTCAACCATGGAAGATCAGAGAAAAGAGAGAGAAAATGAACTTTTATTATTTTCCTTTTGCAGCCAACATTGAAATGTTTTTAAAAATATAAAAAATAAATAAATGTGCCCTGTCAACTTTGTCAAACTTTGTTAAAAACTTTTTTGTCAACAAATCATTTTTCTTTTGTAAATTGTGTTTTTTTAGTTTGTGAGGAATTGAATGAATGTGAGTGTTATGTGTGTCTCTGGTGGTGAGGTGAGGTGAGTGTTGGTGAATGGTGTGTGTGTGAGAAAAAAAAGAGTGTTAGCGTGAATAGTCTGTGTTGTGAGCCTGAGTGGTTTTGTGAATGAGAGAATGGGTGAGTGAAGAAAGAAAAAGTTGACACATGGAGTCCATAGAGTGGGTAAGAGTTTTAGGGTGAAAAAGAAAAGAAAATTATAGGGGTGTAGGTAGTAATGTTAGGATTGGAATTTTTAAGGGTTTCTTTATATTTTAATTTCTAATTAATTTTTCTTTCAAATTTTTATTTTTCTTTTTATAAATTTCATTTTAAGCATTTTATGTATATATTATTTTCTTTTAATTACATTTTATTTGTCTAGACGAAATCAGGTGTTGACATAAGGAAACAAAAACTTTAAATGGCAAAACTAAGAAACCTAATAGCATGCAAGAAAAGCACAAAAACAATGAAAGTCAAACTCTAAAGAAAGAAAATCATGTGACAAAACTAGCAACAAGACTAACTCAAGCAAAGCACGGAAAGAAGACTCTATGGAAAGTAATTTGAGCATGCAATCACAAGGACCAATCAACCATGCATATACCAAATAAGACTAAGGCCATATAATGATGGAAGTAATTTTCCATACACATTAAACACTCAAATCATGTAAGCTAGATTCATAACGCACCATAATTGTTCAATTTTGATTTTAGTAGGAAGCAATTTTGCTCTCGATTTTTGGTCTTTTGGTTTTGAAAATTTTTTCTATTTAGAGATTATAGCTTAGCACAAGTTAATGAAAGGTGTCTAGATGTATTTGAACACTTAGCTCCTAGTTTTAAGTCAACCAATCAATTAAAGGGTACATATACAAAAACTACTCATGTTGATCATGCAATTTCAAATACTTGGAAAACAAGAATATAAAACTTCAATTTAGCATATATGACATGACTCAAAATCATAGGCTAAACACATTTAAAGACTCATAAGACATAAGTAATGAAAATTTTGACATGATAACATCAACATTAGAGTTTTCAAAGTGAGTCAGAACCCGTGGGATAACCCAACTCACCACGTGTTCGGGTTGGGATGGGTTGAATTTTTTTTTACAACTTTCAATACAGGTCAATTTTTGACCCAGTCTACAAAGAACCCGGCTCACCCGAGTTGAACTCGTGATGAGCCGAGTTGGCTCATCAACCCACCCGTAGATAAAGGGCCACACAATTTTTTGGTATTTGAGTTGGGTTGGGCTATTTTGTTTTTAGCCAACATATTGGGTTGACAACTACAAACCTAATATTTTTGTGATTTTGGCTTGTATTTGGGGTTGAACATTATTTTTGATTGCATCAAAGTGTATTTAGATTTTAATCACAACTATGATTGATTTTTTTTGGGATTGGAGAAAAAAATTGTATTTATTTTAATTAACTGAATTAGTGAGCCAACCCGTTTAACCCACCAACTCGTGGTGGGCTGGGCCGGGTTCAAAATTTTTTGGTTCGCTAATAAGTGCGTCGGGTTGGGTTGGCTCAATAAGTGGCCAACCTGCGGTGGGCTGGCCAGGTGGCCCTTTTTGACAACACTAATCAACATAGCCAACGACCATGGTCAAGTAGGGATAACAAATAAACTTGTTTTCGTGGGTATTGCTTGAATCCATCTCCATTTTGACGGGAAATTCCTGCAATGACTGGGTATGGGTATGAGCATGGGGAATACCCGACTTTTTCGATTGGGTATAGGATAGGGATGGAGATGTACATATCTGCCTCATCCACGTCCTCATACCCGTTATAATACCCATTTTCACCATATCATCATCCCTGTAATTTAAATTATTAAAATACTCATTGTTGACATGTGAAGCCAATGTGGTATGCTTCTTGAAAGTGTATTTGAAGTTTGTAATTCATATTGTAGACCTTGTAGCATTAATTTGATGTATTTGGTCTTTGGTGTGTGTTTTAATCTGTTGAATGGTTTTTCAACAAGTTAAAATGTCTCTTTTAGTCTGTTGAATGGTTTTTTAACAAATTAAAAGGTTGACTGCAATAGTCTTAAACTACAACTAATTCAAACAGTTGATTTATTTTTTAATGTATTGATTTCACTTAAGTCAAGTGAAATCAATCGATTGATTTAGAAATCAACCTGTTGAATTTCGTAACAGTTTGACTATAAGAGCTGTGATTTTCGAAAGAGAGTTATTCTGACCATTTTTTAGCACGAAATTGTTCTGAAAACTTGTGGAAACTCTCTCTTTCGTGATCATTCAGATTGCAACTGTTGAAGATTGATCTTAGATTAATTCTTGGAGCCTTTGGCTTGTGTTTGAAGCTTGGAGAAAATGGTTTGTGGTAGGCTGGGTTGTGCTACCACTGAGGTTTGATCTTTCTCAAGCTTTGTGTGTGTGCCTGGTGGTTTTCTAGGTCTACAAAAGGGTTCTTGTTGTGCTGGTGTGACTCTTGTGTGATTCAAGAGTCTTTTGTGTAGTTTTTGCATATTTTGAAAGTGTAAGGGTGGATACTTTGTAAATCTTTTGAAATAGTGTAGAGTCAAGCTCATGTTGCCTTGACAAACTGGATGTAGCTTAGGTTTGAGTGAACCAGTATAAAAATCTCGTGATCTCATCTCTTTTCTAACCTTTCTCTCTTGCATATTCATTTAAAGTTTAAAGAACTTGTGTTTTAATCATCTTTTTCATGTTATTGCATGTTTTCATGACATCTGCAGCATTGAGCATGTTTGCATAATCATTTAGCACCGGTCTTGATCATTCTTTTGCACTATTCCTGGTTTAAAACTCGAATTTGCATTTCTGCATTTTTCTCAGTATTTCAGTCGACTGTTTTTCTGTTTCAATCGGTTGATTATGCCATAACAAAATTTGTTTAGTAAAATCAATCGATTAACTCTGTTTTTAACCGATTGAAAGTATACAGTCTAGTAGCTTTTGCATCCTAACTTGGTGATCTAATTGATTCAATTAAAGGTGGTTTTTAGCTTTCACAGATAGCCTAAATTTTAAAATAGCCAATTCAACCCCCCCTTTTTGGTATTTCAACCATTTCAAAACTAACAATTAGTATCTAGAGCTAGGTACTTGAAATTTGCTCAAGTAAGGTCCTAAATCATTTTTGAACTACTTGAAATGGCTAAAAACAAATTACCCTTTGCTGAAGGTGCCTCAATTCATAGACCCCTATGTTTAGTGGCATTAATTACCAATTTTCGAAAATTAAGATGAAAATCTTTATTGAATCAATAGATCAAGGGATATGAGATGCAATCATAAATGGACCATATACTCCTAAGCATACTGTTGAAAATTTGCAGGTTGATAAGCCATGGACTAAATCGACTGAAGAAGAAAGGAGGAGAACTCAATATGATTGCAATGCTAAGAATATCCTACTTCATCTCTCAACATGGATGAGTTTTTTCGTGTTTCACAATGCAAGAGTGTCAAGGAAATGTGGGAGGTTCTTGAAGTGACTCATGAAGGAACCAATGATGTTAAGAGAGCAAGGAAGCATGCCTTGATTCAAGAGTATGAGTTATTCAAGATGAAACCAGGAGAATCTATAGCGAATATACAAAAGAGATTGATTCACATAGTCAACCATCTCATGGGTTTAGGTAAGGAATTTGACAAAGAAGAGTTAAACATCAAGGTGTTGAAGTGTCCTAATAGATCTTAGCAACCAAAGGTCACGACTATCTCAGAAACAAGATATCTATCCACTTTGACTACAGCTGCATTGTTTGGCAAGCTTAGAAAGCATGGGATTGATATGCAAAGGCTAAATGAGATAGAGTCAAGTGAGAAAAAGGTAAGGAACATAGCCTTGAAGACTAGCACCAAGAAGAATGAGGAACTCGAGGATGAGGTGGCTGAATCAAGTGAAAGTGAGAACTTGAATCTCCTTGTCAAAAGGTTTGGTAAGTATCTCAAAAGGAAAGGTAGCAAAGGTAATCCCAAGAGGTATACTTCCAAACATGATGAATTAAACTCTTCTAATTTTACATGTTATAACTATGGAAAACAAGGATATATCAAAATTGCATGTCCAAATGCTAACAAAGAAAAGGAGAAGAGTGTTTATAGAAAAAGGATACGTGCATACATTGCATGGTAGGACAATGATGATTCAACAACAAGTAGCTCTTCACAAGATGAGAGTGAAGAAGCCCATTCGTGCCTCATGACTGGTTATGAGTCATCCTCCTCAAGTCAAGTAAGTTCTCTAGACAAAAATGACTATAATCAATTGTTGTATGATTTTGAAGAGTTGCATAATGAAGCAAACAAGATTTCTGCATTAAATAATCGATTAAAAGGCTTAAACAACTGGCTGGGAAACAGAGTCAGTCAACTAGAAAAAGAAACAACTGATTTTAAAACTGATTTCGAACATTTGAAAATGATTTACAATAATTCAACCGATTGTTTTAGAAATCAACCTGTTGAAAAACCCTATGAAAACTGCATAGTTTTGAAAAATTAAGTGAAATACCTTATAAAGACCTGTGCAAGGTTCACAAGAGGGGAAGCAAACTTAGAGGTTGTTCTTGGTTCTTAAAATTGTGTGTTTGGCAAAGCTGGACTTGGTTATTAAGAACTGTCATGCTAGAAAATAGGATGTTCCTAAAGGAATTATGAAATGGATCGCAAAAGGATCTAGAAAGGCATAGCCATGATGCACCCAACCTATCAAAGGGTACCAAGTAATCCAAATCTATTTTGTAGGTCATAAAAGATGATAAGAAAGATTTGTGGTACATTGATAGTGGCTGTTCGAGACACATGAGAGGAGATAAGACCAAAGGAAGAATCCTTGGAAATGGAGTCATAGGCAATGGATCCTCTTTCAACATCAAGAATATGCGGTTGGTAGAAGGACTCAAACACAATTTGATAAGTATAAGTCAACTATGTGATAAAGGCTTTAAAGTCATGTTTGAACCAAATAATTACTTTATATATGATGCATATGGTAGTATTGTTTTGATAGGCAAAAGAGTCAACAATATATATCTAATTGACCTGCATCATGCATCATTTAGCATCCATTGTTTGCTTACAAAAGATGATGACACTTGGTTATGGCATAGGAGACTTTGTCACATACATATGCAACATTTCAATCGGCTGAATAGAAAATAGTTGGTTGAAGGACTTCCAAAACTCAAGTTTGAGAAGGATAGAGTGTGTGAATCATGTCAAAAAGGAAAACGGACCAAGGTCTCTTTTAAACCCAAAAATGTTGTTTCAACTGAAAGACCTCTAGAGATGCTTCACATGGATCTATTTGGTTCATCTCGAACCATGAGCCATGGTGACAACCTCTATGCATTAGTCATAGTTGTTAATTTTTCTAGGTACACATGGACTTTGTTCTTAGCTGCCAAAAATGATACTTTTCATGCTTTTAAAAGACTTGTCAAGATGCTTGAAAATGAAAAGAGTTTCAAGATAGTGTCTATTCGAAGTGACCATGGTGGGGAATTTCAAAATGAAAAGTTTGAACACTTTTGTGAAAAGCATGGCATTAATCATAATTTTTCTACACCAAGAACCCCAGAACAAAATGGTGTTGTTGAAAGGAAAAACAGGTCACTTAAGGAACTAGCTAAAACTATGTTAAATGAAAACTCCTACCTAAGTATTTTTGGGTTGATGTAGTCAACACTGCTTGCTATGTTTTAAATAAAGTGTTGATTAGGCCAATTTTAAAGAAAACACCCTATGATCTTTTCAAAGGGAGGATGCCAAATTTGATGCAAAAGCGGATGAAGGTGTTTTTCTAGGCTATGCTATACAAAGTCATGCATATAAAGTCTATAATAAGAGATTAATGACTGTTGAAGAGTCTATGCATGTTGTATTTGATGAAACTAACCCAAAGTTGCAAGATCAAGTGCCAAAGAATGTAGATGAAGAAGATTTACTGCAGGAGCAGATTTTTACTGCAGAAAAGCCCTTTACTGTAGGAAATCAATCGGTTGAAAAGGAAAAATAGCCGATTGAAAAAGTTGCAAACAGAAACTTGCCCAAGGATTGGATCCAGCCTAGAGGTTTATCAAAGGACAACATCATAGGTGATATCAAACAGGGAGTATCTACTAGACGTATGATTGTATTTTGTGAGCATGTTGCTTTTGTATATCAAATTGAACCTAAAAATGTGAATGACGCTTTGAGTGATAGTAATTGGATTGTTGTTATGCAAGATGAACTCAATCAATTTACAAGAAATGATGTGTGGTTTCTAGTGCCTAAAATTGATGATATGAATATAATTAGAACTAAATGGGTTTTTAGAAACAAAATGGATGAAGATGGTAATATTGTAAGGAACAAAGCTAGACTAGTTGCTGAAGGGTATAATTAAGAAAAAGGCATTGATTTCAATGAAACTTATGCACCTGTAGCTAGGCTAGAAGCTGTGAGATTACTCTTAGCATATGCTTGCATGTGTAACTTTAAATTGCATCCAATGGATGTGAAAAGTGCATTCTTGAATGGTTTCCTAAATGAAGAAGTGTATGTATCACAACCTCCTAGATTTGAGGATCATCTTTATCCTAACCATATTTTCAAGTTGAAAAAGGCCTTATATGGTTTGAAACAAGCACCACGATAGTGATATGAAAGGCTAAGCAATTCTCTCCGATCAAAAGGTTATGCTAGAGGTGTAGTGGATAAAACACTCTTCATTAGAAAACATGAAAGTGATGTTATACTTGTTCAAGTGTATGTTAATGATATCATCTTTGGTTCAAATAACAACACATTGTGTGAAGAGTTTCTTGCAACTATACAGGGAGAATTTAAGATGTTCATGATAGGTGAGCTTAGCTACTTTCTGGGTTGCAAGTCAAGCAACTCAAGCATGGAACATTTATAAACCAATCAAAATACTATTTTGACTTGTTGAAAAAGTTCAAAATGGAGGATTGCAAGGAAGTTGCCACTCTAATTGCTACAAATTGTCTTATGGATGCAGATGAGGTTGGCCAACCAGTGGATTCAACCAAATATAGATGGTTGATTGGGTCTTTGCTCTATCTTACAGCAAGTAGGCCAGATATTCAGTTTGGAGTATGCTTATGTGTTAGATTCTAAGCAAATCCAAAGGAATCACACTTTAAAGCTGCAAAAAGGATTCTAAGGTACCTCAAGGGAACAACCAATGTTGGTTTATGGTATCCATGTGATTCTAACATAACTCTTAGTGGCTTTTAAGATTCGGACTATGCAGGGTGCAAGTTGGATAGGAAAAGCACAAGTGGCATTTGCCATCTACTTGGATTAAGTCTAATCCCATGGAATAGCAAAAAGCAAGCATGTGTGGCACTCTCCACTGCTGAAGCTGAGTATAGTGCTGCTGGGCATGGCTATGCATAAATCATATGGTTGAAGCATCAACTTTTGGACTATGGTGTAAAGCTAAGCAAGGTACCTTTATATTGTGATAATACTAGTGCCATCAACTTACCCAAGAATCCAATACAACATTGTAAAACCAAGCATATAGAGATTATGCATCATTTCATTTGTGATCATGTTCAAAAGGGAGATTGTGAAATTCAATTTGTTAAAACTAAAAATCAATTAGTTGATTTGTTTACAAAATCATTGACTAAAGATAGGTTTAACAAGCTAAGAACTGAACTAGGCATATTAGACATGAAGAATGTAGTCTGATGTGTTTTTAGCATGTTAATCTTATGGATTCATGCCTTAGTTTCATAAAAATCTGTTGTTGTATGCAAAAATTGAAAACTGTCATATTTAGCCTATTGATAAATACATTGAAAACACCATGAATGCGTGAGATACTGTTTTGGACTACATTAATTTGGTTTGGGTAACATAAAACGGATTAATTAGGAAAATCTGCACCATTTAATCAACTATTTCTGAAAATCAGCCTGTTCAATTATAAATACTACACTTGTATTGCTGCATTTTCATCATACATTTCTTAGAAACAACCATACCCACACTCATCATGCCTCGTCATCAACAAAGAGTTACACAATCTGATGATGAGCACTCCACTCCTCCTACCCCAAGGTCTCCAAATCAAGAACATCATGGGAGAATTGAAGCATGGTTTGAGGATCATAAGGACAACATTCAAGTGTTCCTCATTGAGATGAAAAGGAAGCAAATCAGCATTCCTAAGGTGTTGAGATTCTCGTGGCTGAGAGATAAAGGCTTTGAGAGCCTATTTCAACAATTGAAGCATCAAAGGTTGAAGTCATTTCTTGAACTTTCAGGGAAAATTTATCCAGACTTGGTGAAGGTGTTTTTCACAAACTTGGAGTTCAAAAATGACATGTTGTTGTCAAGCATCAAGGGTTTTCACATGGAGATCAACAAGAAAGCTTGGAAAGATGTGGTTGGACTCAAATTAACGGGTGTGCAAGTGACAAAAGTCCTTATTCCACATGGTAGCAACCATTCAACATTGGATAAGGGAGATTTGATTCTCATGTACTGTGTCCAACACAACATTCAAGCGGATTGGATATGTGTTTCATGATCACATGCTCAAGGCCAAGAGACTCACGAATTTTAGGCTACCATATGTGGTTTTGGTATCAAAATTCATTGAACACTTTGGAATTGATGTAGAGGATGAGCTAGAAGAGTCAATTGGACTGCTGAACCATACCTCCAACTAAAATATGCACAAAATGGGCTTTCTCAATGTGGGAAATGCATGGACAGCTGTTGGTGTTGTAGTTGGGGGTGCACATGACCATGAAGCTAGCCTAAGTGGTGCAAATCAAGAGGAAGAACCAACTACTGGACCTATGGATTTAATTCCTTACAACCCTCCAAAGGATAGAGGCCCTGTGTACTCACATTTTGAGAGGATGGTGTTGAACCAGCTGCATGAGCTTAATGTGTCCCAACATGCACATCACAACTATTACAATAAGAGATTCAATGCATTGGATGGCCAAATCCATGATATCCATGGCATGTTGACCTCTTTCCAGACCAAAAATGATCCTTAGGATGACTGAGTGTGTTGGCTTTTAGGATCATTCATTGTATTCATGTGTTTGTGATTTTTCAGTTTGAGCTCTGTCAGTTTCAGTTGGTTGTTTTTATTTCCAATCGGCTGATTGTATCAGCTTTATGGTTTTATTCTCTGTTTTTAGTTTCTGTTGGTTGTATTGTGTTCTATTATTAATGAAATGATATGCAATGTTTGTGCTTTTTATGCATTTGTTCTGTTTGACGAATCCAAAGGGGGAGAAAAATTGCAAAATGGAAAATTGATCATTGAACTAAGTAGAAGCATTAAAATTGGAATCAATAATCAAATATGAACTTAAACCCATATTATTGATAGGGGGAGCATGTGCATATTTGTATGCTTGCTAGCTTGTGTGTATTGCTACTGTAAATGTTTTTCAGATTTACAAGTTTCAAGATTAGATGTCACTTCATCAACTTAATGGTACCTAACCAATGGAAGCAATATGCAATGGAGGATAGAAGAAGATAGATAGAAGAAGATAGAGGTTGGCTTCATCAAATTAGGGGGATAATGTTGACATGTGAAGCCAAGGTGGTATGCTTCTTGAAGATTTAATGAAGATTTAATGAAGCCCTTTTGAACTATCTTGAAGTCATCTCTTCTCTAACCTTTCTCTCTTGCATATTCATTTAAAGTTTAAAGAACATGTGTTTTAATCATCTTTTTCTTGTTCTTGCATATTTTCATGACATCTGCAGCAGTGAGCATATTTGCATAATCATTTAGAACCTGTCTTGATCATTCTTGTGCACTGTTCCTGGTTTAAAACTCGAATCTGCATTTCTACATTTTTCTCAGTATTTCAATCGACTATTTTTCTGTTTCAATCGGTTGATTATACCAGAACAGAATATGTTTAGTAAAATCAGTCGATTAACTCTATTTTTGACCGATTGAAAGTATACAGTCCAGTAGCTTTTGCATCCTAACTTGGTGATCTAATTGATTCAATTAAAGGTGGCTTTTAGATTTCAAAGATAGCCTAAATTTTTAACTAGCCAATTCAAACCCCCCCCCCCTTCTTGGCATTTCAACCATTTCAAAACTAACACTCACAACCTATTAAGTAAACTTTAGCCCATGCGGTTGCGGGCCTATGCAGGCCAGCGAGTTCAACATCCCAATCTATCCCACATTTTTTCTGCAGACCTACGGGCCAACTTGCCTTGTCCTCCCCGAATTGTCATCCCTGGTTTTTCTTCCCTTAAGCCACCAATGTTTTTAGTTAGAAGGCATGTGATATTTTAAAAATCTATTTTATTTTTTTAATTTAACTCTCATATAACCTATTTCATTAATTTTTTTATTGAATAATTTAATTTATACTTCCATTCAATATTTTAATATTAAAAAATGTTATTCAACACAAAATTAATAAAATAAGTTGCGTGGTTATATGAAAAGGGAGTGTTATTATGAAATCGTTTAAGAAAAAAAAATACTCTTTTCACAGAGAATATATTAATAATTTAATTTTTAAAATTTTTTAACTTAAAATACTATTATGTTATTCAAGTAAATGTTTTACTTTTTAAAAGATATGTATTTTTTTTTATAAAAAACAATGGGTTATTAAAATTTTATCACTCTATTGTGTGATTGTTTTTTGGTAATAAGTGTAGCTATATGATTAATTATTATGTTTAAAGCAAAAGTCTTTTCAATAGAACAGATACATCATTATGAGAGAGCAACTCTCCACAAGAATAGACTCGTCTAAGACCACTACAATATTCAATTTAGAGCAACACAAGAAAGCCACAAACAGTTTCGATGAGAGCTTAATCATAGGTAAAGGAGGTTATGGTACAATTTTCAAAGGAGTTCTCTTAAACAACAAAGTTGTAGCAATCAAAAAGTCCAAAATAGTGGATCAGAGCCACGTGGAACAATTCATCAATGAGGTCATTATACTGTCACAGATTAACCATAGGAATGTGGTCAAACTCTTAGGATGTTGTCTAGAGACAAAAGTTCCTTTATTGGTCTATGAATTTGTTAATAATGGCACCCTTTTTTATTATTTACATAACCAAGGTCATGGAGTCAATGTTTCATGGAAAACACGCCTAAGGATAGCTATAAAAGTAGTTGCAGCTTTGTCATATCTACACTCAGAAGCTTCTATACACATCATCCACAGAGATGTGAAGACTGCTAACATACTCTTAAATGATAATTACACTGCCAAAGTCTCTAACTTTGGAGCTTTAAGATTGGTTCCAAATAATAAACTGAGATAGCTACAATTGTACAAGGGATCTTGGGGTATTTAGACCCAGAGTACATGCAATCAAGCTAGTTGATAAAAAAGAGTGATGTTTATAGTTTTGGGGTAGTGCTTGTAGAACTGCTTATAGGGGAGAAACCGTTCTCTTTTAACAAGGCAAAAGAGAAACAAAGTCTTGCAGTTCACTTTCTATGTAGCTTGAAAGAGGATCGTTTGTTTAATATTCTTCAGGTTGGTCTTTTGGATGAAGAAAACTATCAAGAGATTATGAAGGTTGCTATTCTTGTTGCTAGATGCCTAAGACTTACAAGGGAAGAAAGGCCTAGCATGAAGGAAGTGACAATGGAACTAAAGGAATAAAGCTTATGAAGAAACGCCCTTGGATCACTACAAGCAAAAACTTTGAGGAGAGTCAATACTTACTTCATGAGACACAAAGTTCTTATGAACATGGTGATAGTAGCGACCAACAAAATACTGAATATGATAGCTTGAGAGAACATGAATTAATTGACTTTGGTAATGGAAGATGATCAACGTAAAAGGCACAACATGTATTTCAGTTATAGAAAGTTGTGATTCTTCTAATTAAAATCAATATCCATAATATTATGCCATGACTTGGTTTTGTAATGTGCAACTATCATGATCAATTTTGTCTTTATATTGTTCATTGTAATGCTAGCGTTATTATATGATTACAATTATATTGCAATGTGTGTATATAAGCACACAATCTAATCTATCATATGAATAATCAAGTCAAATTTCTATTCTTTTCTCTTTCTTGGTGTCAAAGCTTTAAAACTTGAAGGCTCTCGATCCAATCATGTTTTCCGCAACCAACACAAATAAAAAAAAATGACCTACCCACAACTATCTATGTTAGGCTGGATAGATATAACTATCTCTTATGGAACTCATTAGTTCTTCCATTGATTAAAGGTTGCAAACGTGATGGCTATGTACTAGGAACAAAAGAATGTACAAAATAGTTTGTCACTGCAAGTGACAAAACTCAAAGAGACAATCCTGACTATGAAGATTAGATTGCACGAAACTATGCTCCCCTAAGGTGGTTAAGAAATATAATGGCCATCGACATTGCAACACAATTGTTGAATTGTGAAACCTCTACAGAACTTTGGGGTGAAGTCCAAAACCTAGTAAGCACAATCACAAAATCAAGGACAATCCACCTAAAGTTATAATTTCACAACACTCGCAAAGGAGAATGAAGATAGATCAATATCTTCTTAAAATGAAGAACTTTGCTTTCCAATTACACTTTCTTGCACACTACTTGCACAAGCATCATACCCATTCATCCAAGACGACCTCCCGTGTCTTTACATAATCCACTAACATTCTACACTTTCTTTTAACATTCTTATTCATGTGAAATTGACTAAGAATGTTAAAAGTTTCAGAAAAAATATATACTAATTTCATTTACTAAAGAAAAAAAAATCAATGAAAAAGACTTGAGGGAAGACATCACTCTCGAATTATTTAAATTGAGTGGTTAAATATAGTAAATCTTGTATGTTTCGTTTAATAAGTGATACATCACCATGTACTTTTTCATTATGTTTTAAGTGAATAACAGTGACCAAACAACAAGTATAATTAAAGACTTTAAACTAGCATGAGTTTAAAGAATATTGATGAAACTTAAATATGTGATACAAAGAATATTTTTATCATTTATTGTCAAAAGATTTGAGTCAAATACAAACTTCATTTAAATGTATCTTGAGATTCAAGTTAAAATTTAAATTTCTGCAAACTTTTAAGGAGCAACTTCCACCCATTAAATTAAACACAAAGTTTTAAATATTTGTATGCATATGTAGTAAGCATAAGACATGCATATAAACACACCTATTACTTGTTGCATTTCCTAAGGAATTATCTTGTATGTTTATATCTTAATTATTACCCACTAAAGCAAACAATTTTAAAATGTTGAACACACATTCTTGCTAGGTTAAAATGAAACGAAAAAACACATTCATTTTTATTTTTGAATCATATTAAAGTTAGTAAAATGTTTATGAGTTTCACTAAACTCTTAATCATGTCAATATTTTAAAATTGTTCACTAAGTTTTAATTTGTCAATATATGAATGACTTATACTAATGCATCCACCAGCTCATGAATATGATTTCTACATAGAAATTTCACAATCCACACACCTCTATTACACACTAATTTACCATGTAGTTTAAAAGAATAATCACATTTTCTTGTTCTAGTTACAATGACTTATAAGTCCTTCTTGTAACACATGTGTTTTCTGTTTTATTTTACATCCTAACAATAAATATGTCTTCCTTTTTTATTGTCCACATTTTTTGTATATATCTTCATATGACAATAAATAACTCAAACTTAAATTTTATCCTACAAATCCATTTAAGTATATTATCTCGCTCAATACCTACAAAAATACATTACAATATCAAAATATATGTCACTTGTCAAATTTTTGACACAAATAATAACATATTTTACTTACCTTGTTTGTTGTGAAGGCTTCACTATTTCTCTATTTCATTTGTTGTTGACTCTCAATTTATCCATACCAATCAACATATTACCGTTATTTGATTTTTTATTCCAAGCCTTATCAGCCATTTTGTTGTCAAACATAATCACCGTAATAACTTTCAAGCACATAATCATTTATGCCAAACAAAATTATATTTATGGACTACAAAATCTGAAATAAAATTTTACATTTTAGATTTATCGATCTAAAAGGTAAAAATTGTATTCTACATTACATGACCTAAAATAAGAATTTACCTTCTTTCCAAATAATCAATATAAAACATAAAATTTTCAGTAACCCAAAATGTAATTTTACCTTCAATATTGGTCAACTGAAATATAAAATTTCATTATAAATTGTGTAATTCAAAATATAAATTTTATGCATATTTTGAATGATAAATATACTTCATGTATTTACTTATGGACGACACAATCCAACACCATCTTTTTTACTTTCAAATTATATAAATTGTAACTAAATTTTTTATTTTGAATTGTTTAATATGAAAAACTTCTAAATTACCGTTTAGAAATAATTTAAAAATCAATAATAAATTTACTTTTGCTCCCATCTTCAAAGAAAACATCTAATGCTCACCAAATCAGATACCTTATCCAAAAACTTTTATCTTCAACAGTATCCTGATAATGCTTAGATTTTTCAAAGCAGCGCTGTGGAGATGAAATACAAAAATGTAGTTTTGATAGCTTTAAAAATATACAAACCATAGAGGGTAAAATAGGTATGTCAAAATTTTGGAAGGTGTAGGAGAAATTTATGTGGTGTAGAAAGAAATTCTCCATTAACAAACCCAGAGGCCCGTGAAGAAGAACACAGAAGGAAAAAGTGAAGTTACGAGAATGTGATAGAGAGAAGAAACCATGTTCTTTCGATACAGAAACGTTGAAGAAGGAAGTGGCCGTGGAAATGAAAGTGACTTGGAAGAACAACAAGAAGAAACGTTGTTTACCCACGTTGTCTCACTTCACTGACCTTCCCTTCGAGCATAACGACCAACCCCATTCACAAGATGGCGCGCGTGTTCCCGATCCCGACCAATCTCGTGCTGCACAATTGGCGGATGAATTCCGAGCTCAAGGAGACAAGCTCGCTATGGTATGTTTCTTTATTACACATACCCATGTTGATGTCTTAGGTTCACTTGTTTATTTATTATTTATTTTGTAAAAGCGAAAGGTGGGCTAAGATAAATTAGAATTGTGAAAGCTGCGTACAAGAACTTAGGGTGGGAAAATATGACTAAAATTGAATCGTTTTTCTGAACTTTTATCAATTTAATGAGACAAGGGTCGCTGAATTTATGATTTATATAGAAAATTGATGTTTTTCCCACTCTGATTTTTGTTTCCTGAACCTGAATGTTAAGGCTGAAAGTTTCATAATAGTAGTATTTTTCTTAAGAGTTTAACTACATTATACCTTAAGCACTTTTCTTGTGGGTTTTTCCCAGTACATTGGGATTTTAAACACCTTTATACTTTCAAGTGAAAACCAATCAAAAATCACATTTAATATAACGTAGATATTATAACAGTTAATAAATTTACATACGTAATAGTTTGTGATGCGTGATAGGTGATTGTAAATTTGTATTACCTTGTAATTGTAAAAGTTCTTTTCCCTTGTGCGTAATAAGTTTGTGTAGACTAGAGGATTTTAACCATTACTTAAGTCCTCTCCAGGTAGGAACGGTTAAAACTTTGTTAACTTTTGTTAATCGATATGAGCATATTGATGGCTTTGATAAACTACAGCACTCTATTTAACAAATAGAATCGTGCAACACAGTTTTATAAACACGAATTGAGAGAATGTAAAAATTATCTTATATTGGAGACAAGCATTTTGAATTTGTGTTCAAAACAATCCCAACCTTTTTACTGGTCGCTCCTTGGTTAGTATACCATCATAAAGCTATCAACAAACTCTTAGTCTCCATGCTTTGTCTCCATCTGAGCTATCATATTGATCCTTAATGTTAATGATGGTTGGAATTCAGTGGCCTATAAAAAAAATGAAATGTATAAGGACTCTGTTAAAAAAATTAACTGTGGGTGGCTATTTTGGAAGACTTTAAATGATTTTATCGCAATCAGGAATCAGAGAATTAGAGTATGAAAATCTTGCCTTCACTCTCCCTTACATATCTTGAAATTCCTTCCCATTTCATGTCAAACTTAATGTATGTCCTAGCTTTTTTCCAATTTATGCAAGTATACTTGGAAACGTTGTAGATCTTGTCTGAATAATGTTGTTCAACGAGAACTTATAACCGAATCAAATCACTAAGTAATATGAACTAAACTTTTCCATAAGTTAAAATTAACTAATGCGTAAGTAAAAATAAGTCTTTGAAAAAGTTTATTAAGAGAACTTCTATAAAAGTTGAACTGTATAAGTTGATTTTAGCGTATTAGAGAAGCTTAATTCATTTGACTCTGTGTTCTTATAATTGCTTGTTCAGAAGATAATCCAAACAAGACCTTCATCTGTTTGAGTCTGAGATTTTGCTTCTATAAGTTAGCTCTAGATACCAATTTGATTATTGAATTTTTTTTTTTTTTCAAGCTTTTTCCAGATTAAGCTACTCTACCTGGAACAAAGTTTTGTTTAAAGTAAATTACGATCACAATTATCAGTCGAAGTATTGTTGATGAGTATTCTATTTGTAAGTCACTTGCATTTCAGCTATATGGACACAGCTATGGTGGCACTCTCTTAGACATTTACTTACAGTTGGGAGTAGCATTTTATCGGTTGATCTAGACAACTGCAAGATTATTTTGGTTCCACAATTAATGACTTGCTTTACAACTTATATAGAATTTGGTCACTTTATGCTTTCAAGAGATTGTTAATAGTAAAAACGATAAATAAGACATGTGCTTTTGTTCTGTCTCAATTTCATCTGTCACGGACTACATTCCAATTTGAAACGTATGACATATATCTACTTATTTTAATCTTGAAACTGTAATCAAGCTAAAAGTGAAAAAAACGTGTGGTTATTGCTTCTTCGATCTATCAATAACCAACACCAAATGTATGAAGTAGGAGGACTAGTAATCGATTACAGTGATGTAATGTACGGACATGGCAGGGAAGAACTAAATATTCCATGAAGAATGAAGAGAAATGGTCGTCACACTAATAATCTCCCCATCATTATTCTCTTTCTCTTAGAGTATCAGGACACAAAATCTCTCAATTATGAATTTGTTAGCCTTTGCCTTGGGCTCCTTCTCTCATCCAGGATTCCCAGATCTCTTCCGACAGTTTTGATCCTTGTCCTAATTCTCTAGTCATGTGTCCGTTCTTTTTTCTTAGATTTCAATTATCTATGGGTATATATGCCATGTTCTTGTCCAACAATTTTTAAAATTTGGTGTCTCCTTGTGATGTTTTATGTCTTTGTCAGTGCCTTTGTTTTGTAGTTAATAACATCTTGTTCTTGCAGGATGGGAAGTACCAGGAAGCACTAAGTAAATGGGAAGCTGCTCTTGTGTTGGCACCTGATGTTCCAATTTTGCATGAACAAAAAGCCCAAGTTTTACTGGAAATTGGAGACACTTGGAATGCTCTAAAGGCTGCAACTCGTGCGTCTGGGAACTTGATTTTGTTTAATCTTGTGTATTGAATCTAATCTAATGAAATTTTAAATTACAATTTATTCCAATTTATTATATATTTAATTCTGCAAAGAAGTAGACTATTTATGTGAAGCTTTTCTTCTGCTGATTGTTAAACTGTTAGTTGTTTAGTGCTTGAAATTTGTTAATCTATGTGCCCTCTACTTGACAGGAGCGACTGAATTGGACCCATCATGGGCTGAGGTACGATACTATTTTATTTGAATTAACCATTACACATTGTGACTTTTACAATATTCCTTCCTACTAATGATATTTATGTACATTATTTAGTTTCAGGTAGTTTTGTGCCTAAATCAGTATATAATTATTGTTTGACAATGGATGTGTGGAATTTGAAAGATTCTCTCAGAAAATTCTTAAACTCAGAAAAACTTTGACCTGTGTGTATGTGATCTATCTCATGCATATAATTGGTCTTCCTCATTTTGATCTCCAATTATGGGTTGAAATCTGAGGCAATTATATGCTGTTTGTCTTATTTTTTTTATTGAATCCAAAAAAAACTAGTAGTATGAAGATATATTTGAAATTGAGTTTCACTGTCACCTGATTCACATTTGTTCTTGTAATGTATATGCTTAAGTGATGAGTGTGATCGGTACTGTAAAGGAATCAGCATTGAAAATGTAAGTGTATGATCTAGAACCATGTTAGATTTTTCTTGATTCTGAGATAAAATGTTCTAACTTTTTGGCTTTCTATGCTCTATGTCTGTGTTATGATTTGGTACATGATCACTATGTTACATTTTATATCAAACTTTTTGCTGGTTGTATTTGTAGGACTTATGGTCTTAACTAGAAAATATGCCAAAGTTTGATTTTGAATCACCGTGATAATGCCTACTAGAGCAAAGCTAGTACATTTCAGTTTCATAGTTGAATCATGCAATTCAATTTTGATCCTTCCAGGCATGGGTCACACTTGGCAGAACACAACTGAATTTTGGTGAGCCAGATAATGCTATTGAAAGCTTTGACCGAGCTTTAGCTCTCAAGGTTAGTAATTGTTGAAGCACATGATTTTCTTTCCTTTTTTATTTGTATGAATTTATTTCAAGGTAATTTAGTTTCCTTATCACAGCAAAAAAGTTATAATCAATAAATATTAGAATAGTCTCCCTATGTACGTGCATACATGTGTACTTCTTGCACTCATTATCACAATAATATTCAGTTCTTAATCTTTTTTTATAGTGTCTTCATGGTGCTTGCTTGGAGGACGGATTCAGTCTTTTTCCCGAGAAAAGTCATGTAACTCTAGTTAATTTTTCATGTGTTGAATAGTCAACTTCAATTTTCCTAAAAACAAATATAAAACAAACCAGTTAACTAAAGTTACGTGACTTTTCTTGAAAAAAGGTTACTGAATCCGATCTAGCTTGCTTGGTACTTGGGTTAGATAATCCAGTATTGACCTTGGATTTATATTTATAAATTCAAGAACCAGATGATTGACTTCCTATAATTGTCATTCAAATATACTGGTTAAATAAAGTGGTAAATAATTTTACAAATCACATCTTCACTAAAACACATTTTGGAGCAGTAGTATGTGGAGAAACTATTCTGTGATTGATCACAACTTCATTATTTTAATTAGCAGAACCAAATGAGAATTGTCATTTACTTTTGGGTCTGAGGTTTTTTGTGGAAATTTAGGTTCTTGCCCGTTATATATGCATGGTCTCTTCTGAAGCTTAAGCTGAATCACCAAGGATATTCATATTTTCTCCAGTTTTAGAGGGATACTGAACAAAGTTTATGATTGTGCAGCCTGATTACGAGGAAGCTAAAGAAGATAGGAAAACCTCTTTACATCTTGTAAAGAAGAGAAAGCAACTTCATTCATCTGGTTTGAGTGCCACTCAAAATCGCTATGTGGTGGGTGAAAAGGATGAAAACCTGTGAAGGTATATAATCAAGGGCAAAAGTTATGATTCAACGTAATATTTGGTTATGCTAGTTGCTGTAGATATAGCAAATTTCAGTCTGTGTACTTTTCAGTAGCTCAATACTCAAAAAAAGTTCATTAGGTGGTAAAAGGTGGGCACAATAGTTATGTTAATGTGATAGTGTAATGATGGTTGTTTCGTATAATATTTTCAAAATGGTTGAAATTCAATCATTCCCAAATTTAGAGCCGCCACTGGAAAAAAAGGGAAAAACAACCAATGCAGTCAAAATATTGAACATATCTAGACTCAACCTAATGTGTACTGTTTATGTATAAATTTAATCTGAATTTTTTTCAATTTAAGTCACTTATTCTAAGGTTTCTAACCTTCATAATTTTTGTATTATGTAACTAAATTCGGAAAATGGAGTTGTTGTTTAAGCAGAAGTGTGAAATAGAAGATATACTTTCTTATTTAACAGTTTTATACCAAAAACAACTTTTTCTATTGACCTACAATTAAGGTGATTTTTGAGTCTAACATTAGGTATTCATATCTCATAAATACATTTTTTAATTATATTTAAAATAAAATACTACATTGTCTCGTAGTGAAAAAGGAACTAGTTTTAAAAATTTTAAATTTACTGAATTAGAATTTATTTATCAAAGTACTCCAATACCTCGATGAAACTCTAGATAATAGAAGTGGAAGATAAGGTTCAAGACAATATTTTTTCATATTTAGATTGAATAATAATTGAATTTTAATATGTAATAAACTATAATTATTAGAATGCAGTTTAATGAGGGGATGCTCTCCTATTAGTAGGCTACCAATAGTTTATAATTCAAACCAATGAACCAAAAAATTAATTTTGTTTGCCCTAATTTATCCACTTTGGAAAGGAATATAGAGAGAGAAGAGAATGAGATAAGAACAAATCTTGGTGTTAATTTTCTCATTGAAAGTGTCTTGTCAACAAATAGTGAATGATAAAAAGACTCCCCTCTTATGGTGTGTTGTACGGGTGGAAAAAGTTGTTTTTGTTTAGTTGATTGTAGTCTTGGTTCAACAATTAGAGACTTAAAATATTTTTTTCTTTTCTTTCAAATGTCAATTTTAAAAGCGAATAATTAAATTAAAATTATAGGAAATAAAGTGAAGGTTTACTTTGCACGTGTTGGTCCAATTTACATTAAATTTACAAATTCACTATTTTCCCCTCTAAAAAGTATTATCAGAAAACTATTATTCATAACACACAGGTCAGAGCCAAGCTACAGGATCACCAAGTAACACTTCTGTAATTAAAAGTCCTAATAGTTATTGGCTTTAGATTAACTCAATATATGATCAATAAATCACTCCAGAACTTCTTATACTGAAACAAAAACACACCCCTTTTTATTATCAACAAACCGGACATCGACATTAATATAAAGAACATCGGCTTACCAAAACATGACAATCAGAACGTTATATTCTGCATGGAGAAAAAAAGTAGCCAATCAATTTTCATATCATCCACATATATTACAATGCTATATGACCTGCAAAAAGGACCAAGACTTCATGTATCACAGTTTCTATTGATGCATTATGCTCTTTGGCCTCTAAAATCCTTTCTCACCAAACGGCATGTATCCAAAAGTCAGTAAAATCTATCGTAGTTTTACAGCCTAAGAAAATGAGTTATCTAAAACAAATGCAGGAAATAGAAAACATTAGGTATTAGCAGTTAGCACATACGCCCTTATGTTAATGTTCTCTCTGACTCAATCTGGATTGCATTCATTTTCTCTTCAGAATTCAGAGTATTTGCTGCAGTTATAAGCATCTCCATTCCTCCAACTTTATCAGATTCTCGTTCACGTTTTCTGCTCCATTTCTTGTCAATGTCTTCATTTGGCTTTAAATCATTCTGACCAATTTTCCCTTTCTTGCTCTCGTGTGCCTTTCTTGCCTTACGTATTGCTAGTATCCCTGCATCACATTTTATGCAGAACCATTTCCCCACAGGAATCAAATTCAGCGGAGGTTTCAAACAGTACATATGGTATGCATGATCACAGCCGTCACAGAGAACAATCTTATCATCATCTTTGTCAGTGAAGCAGACTTGGCATATACAAGAAGGGCAATACCAACAGTGACCGTATGTCCTAAGCTGCTTACTAGACAAACACCTTACATGGTAGTATTTACTGGGGCAAAATAAGTGACCACAGATTTTTATTTTTCCATGATGCACCACCATTTTACAAATTTTGCAGACAGAAAGATGTCTTGGACCTGTGGAAACTGGAATCCCATCACAAGTACAATTTGAATTCTCCTCCAATTCATTTGGGTTTTCCTCTTTTGCAGGGATGATTTCCTTGCCAACAATGTCGTCCAGTTTCTTTGGGACATTCAACCGTTCACACACCACACAGTTCTCATGTTGACATCCAATTCCCCTGGCAGTACAATTGGCACAGAACCAGCTTTTGCGGGGTATTTCTTCCACAGCAGGCTCAATACAAGACAGATGATATACCTCTTCACATGAATCACAAACCAAACAGTCTACGCCTTCTGCTTTGTCTCCACAATGCCTGCAACTGCCAATTTTGAATGTAACACATTCTAGTCTCCGTTCCGGCTTCATGTGAGAGATTGATTCCTGGTTACACACCCATTTGACATAACATAAAAAATCAACACCGGTTTAATAAATCTCAAGCAAAATTTCAAATCAAGTGAAGTGCATTTGGTACTCTGATTGAACAGCATAAACAATCCATGCACCATGGATAGTTAAAACTTGCAAAACCTAGGAAGATACTTAAACACATAAGTATTAAAAATCAAACAAGTCACAAGTGTGTTCTGAACACAGCAAAATTTAGATGCCAGAGGAAAAATTAACTACACTTCTCGTATCTATCAACCGGAGGAAAATAATGTTTTAAAGGTAGCGAAAAGTTTCAATATATAGGGATTAATGTTTTCATTACCCAGCATTTCACCTAAGTAATTGCCAAGACAAATTGGGTGGGGTTACCGCAGGACGGATAAGCAATAAATTTTGGCCATACTAAACAACGACAACTCATTCTACACTCATTTAGTTTTTAAGAGGAAATCAAAAAGAAAAAAGATAGAAGACAATAGAGGCACCTTTGGTCTTTGATCAACAGAAATTGATGCTACAACGATGAATATGATATAACCAAGACAAAACTGAACAAAAAAGACAATCATTATTTGTCTAAGCTCTAGTGCTTTCAATTAGAATTGATTAACAATCAACATCATGTGTCTCTGTCACATAATAGACAGCATTGGTCTCTTTCAGTAGCTAGAAGGCTAGCAACTTGTTTCTTTATTATTAATGGTGAAATGGGAGACCAACAAGGGAAAGCAAGCCAAAGTTAAAAACAGCCTTAGTGGAATTTGAAGTTTGCATTATTTATATAGTCCACAGAGAAACTTCTGCACTTGAGGTTAAAGACTATTTGGGGTTTGCTTCACAATTTTATTTCATGTTTTTATACAAAAACTGAAAGAATGGCTCACCTTTCATTTTGTTTTAAAAAACACCAGGGTATATACATGTATTTTTATTTTATACTGAATCTTACAATACAAAAACTGCAACTTACAATATCAAGATAAAAATAATACTCTTGTACATGTGCATAGAATAGTGGCATTAGTGTGAGAGGATTTGGAATATGCGCAAATTTTATCTGATTACTAGATCAAAGGCGCTTTAAGTCATTTATCTAAACATCAGATTTTTTAAACTCGATCCAGATATATGCATGATCAGCACATGAAATATCAGAATAAAATATTGATACTCATACCACTTGTTTTCCGTCTTCAAAGGATCTGTGCGCTGAAATCACAACCTGACAATATAGAAAAGATATGATTTATAAACGACAGAAAAAGTCGTAACCCAGCTAAAAGTGAATATAATTCGGAAGCAATGAAGATATTATGGAACTGGAAAATTATTAACAACAGTTTTCTTTACCCGCTCACAGAAGGAAGCTTTTGACAAGTTGGAGAGGCTCCTAGCTATAGCAACAATCTGATGGCCAGTATTTTGAAGCTTCTGCCAAACCTAAGAATATCAACAACGCCGAGTAATGTAAAATAAGAAATTAAATTCTCCTGTTACCTACTCAGGCTAGAAATAAACAAACACTGTAAAGAAATACCCTGAAGATTGTGGACAGTTCTGATTAGGCAAAGATAATGGATGGCTCTGATGCAATCATGTTGATATAGGATTTCTAATAATTTATTCATCTTAGGAAATTAGTAGTTGATAACATTTTTAGGAACTATCCTTTTTTGCTAAATTAGTAAAGTCTGACGGCACTCATTAATTAGCTCTTGACGATCTGATTATATCTGATTTGGGTGTATCAAATATAGGCCAAGGAATCATGGATGAACCTTCTCCTTACCTGTATTGTATTCTAATAACTTGGACTTATGTCTAATTCATCCACTAAACCAGCCTGTCCCTTATTCATATACAAGATGTTGGCCTTATCAATAGTCAGTGCAAGACTTGAAATACATCAACCCCCAGCCCCAGCTCAACACTGGTGCATGAATAATATGATAGGTGGCCCAATAATAGATCTAGAGCAGGCTCTCATACCATTTTAGAATTCGGATTTGATATTATAGGTAGTATTTTACATGGTCTTCCTCTTAAGTACTATGATAAGTATTTTTACTAGTGCATGAATAATATGATAGTTAGTATTTTACATGGTCATCATAATACTACTCCTATGACATCTGCCTCTCCTTTTCCCTTACAAGCTTTTCCTAACACAGATTGGGCTACAGATCCTAATGATCGCAGGTCCACCTCCTGTGCTGTCATTTTTATTATATCAAATCCCATCTCTAGGTGGTCTAAGAAACAAGCTGTTGTTGCCAGGTCTTGCTCAAACAACTGCTGAAATTATATGGATTCAAACTCTGCTTAAAGAATATCGAGATATTTTAGGAAGTTTTAGATCTTATTCCTACTAGTTTAATTGTGTATATTGGTTGTATCTTGGTTTTATTACTAGCATATCAATCCTGCAATCTCAGGGATTTTATTCCTACTAGTTTTCTTATATCAAATCCCATCTCCAGGTGGCTAAGAAACAAGCTGCTGTTGCCAGGTCTTGTTCAAACAACTGCTGAAATTTTATGGATGCAAACTCTGCTTAAAGAATATCAAGATATTTTAGGAAGTTTTAGATTTTATTCCTATTAGTTTAATTATGTATATTGGTTGTATCTTGGTTGTGCTTGTTTCAAAAATTATCCAATCTCAGGGATTTGTTTCCTAGAACAGGTTGTGCTTGTTTCAAAAATTATCCAAAATATGTATGTATGTATGTATGTATAAATATGGTCGTATGTAATGACACAGAATAAGAGTCTAAATTATTTCTTCTAAACTTGAGATGGTATCAAAGCCCTTATACTTCTTGGACCTTTTGATCGTGTGATTTAATTGCAGTCTTCATTGTGGTGTAAACCTAATTGCAATAAAACTAATTGCAACCTTCATGGTTGCATGTTCTGAGTGTGTTTAATCAACCTTCATTGCTCCACAATCTCATACATCCATTATTGTGCATCTTGCATCTTTGTCTTGTTCACTTATCAATTATTTTGTTCCTTAATTGCCATAATTGTAATGACTGAAATGAAAAATAGAGACAAGCCCCACAATGCAATAGAATTATAAAGTGTTCATTCAGCCTATTGATCGAATGACAAAAATTATCTAAAGTGGTCTCAACTCATTAAGACCATCTTGAAAGGAAAAGGAAAGACTAGCCATTTAACCAATGATGCCCCTGCTGAAGATGATCCTACATTCAAGTCATGGGATGAAGGAGACTCTATGATCATGGCATGGTTTTGGAACTCAATGGGCTCTAGAAATCAGTTACACATGTTTGTTTCTCAATTCAGCAAAAAGCCATATGGATTGCAATAAAGGAACAATATTCTAAGGAAGGATGTTGCACACATTTATGATGTGAAGGTAAAAACCATGGCAGCCATACAGGGCACCAGAAGTGATACTGTCAAGGAGCAAGCTGTTACAGTAGCCAACCTTGATTGTAGATTGTTTATTTATTGTGGCTTAATTAGTTCAGATTCTGTTTCGATGTTAGGAAAATTGTAATAAGAATAAAATCCCGTAATTATAGGGATTTATTCTTTCTAAGGACATGTTCTGTTATATATGTATATGTTTAAATAGGTAAGTTGGCCTAATGATCATCAATAAGGAATAAAAATATCATTCCCTTCTAATTTTAAGATGGTATCAGAGCTCCTGATCCAGGAGCCTCTAACCGTACCCTAAAACCCTAAATCGCAGTCACCACTGCTGTGCAACCTTGACCCACTCCTATTCATCACTGCCTCTGTTTTTTTCCACTGCAGCCTTCATCGCTGCCTCTACTTGTCACTGCAGCCTCCATCGCTGCATCTTCGCGCAGTCTTCATCACTGCATCTACAACTGTCTTCTTGCAGCCTTCATTGCTGCACTTTGTTTTTCATTCCATTATTCTTGCTTCTCGAGGTGGTGAGTTTTGTCCCTGATTAAGGTGACAAACTCCCTAATAATGGAGAATTGTATAATATTCACTCTACATACAGATTGAATGGAAAGAACTATCTTAAATGGTCCCAACTTACACGAACCATATTAAAAAGGCAAAGGCAAGGGCAGCCATCTGACAGAAAATCCTCCTAATGAAACAGAAACCAGATTCAAATCATGGGAAGAAGAAGATTCAATGATTATGGCGTGGCTTTTGGAATTCCATGATACCTGAGAATAGTGACACATGTATGTTTCTAAACTCATCCAAGGAGATTTGGAAAATAGAGGAACAAACCTACTCAAAGGCTAAGGATGCTACCCAAATGTATGAAGTGAAAGTAAAAACTGTGGGAACTAAACAAGGCAATAAATCTGTCACAGAATATGCTAATCAGCTCAAGTCCCTATGGATGGAATTGGATCATTATCATATAATAAAAGAAAATGTTTTCAAAGGATTCAGTTCTACTCAATGAGTATATTGAGCAAGACCGTGTATATGATTTCATGGTTGGCCTAAATCCCGAATATGATCAAGTTGAGATTCAAATTCTAAACAAAGAAAGAGTTCCAAGTCTGAATGAAGTCATAGCCATTATTGTTGCTCCCTCTTCTACCTTCTCTACTAATTAAGCCACAGGAAATAGAAAATCTAAAATTAATGTTGGCTAGCATAACAGCATGCTCCTTGACACTTTTCCTGAACAGGAAAGCTATTTTAAGGTATCTCATCTTCAGGGGGAGGGTATAAGAAAGGAAGATGAACCTTTAAGGGAAGACGAGCTTCTAATATTCTCAAGACCTGAAATTAATCCTGGTGTGGTGAACATGGACAAACCTGATATTAGTCCAACACAACCTGAAATTCAAATACAACTAGAGACCGAAACTACTGTGACCAAACTGAACTTGAGATTGAACCCCACCAAATTCAAACACCCAATTTGAAACTGAGATTACTAATGGTAGAAAATTTGAGAAAAATCTGATGTATTCAAGGAGAAAAATGAGGGTCATTCCAACTTCTAGTCATGTTCAAGAATCCAATCCAGTACCACTACATGAGGTAACATCTACTAGTCCTGTAAATTTGTTTAATGAATGTGATGCTAGAATTTTGGAAACCTCAGAAGTACAGTGATAGGTCCAGACTAAGACAGATATGCACAATCCCTGTATGATCTTATTATGGCTATTATTCCTTCACTTGAATAAGAACAGTAACAACAAATGTTTACAACTTTAAAGGTCTTTCGAGAGGACCCTCTTCTCTCCTAATCTCCCACACTCCAAGACAATTCCCAAAAAAATCTCCCCACCAATCCTAAAACACAGACTATTTATTTTAGTCTGTCTGCAGGAGGTTATAACTGCAGGAGGTTATAACTGCCTCTCTGCTTTATTTCTCCTAGTGTAGACCTTGCCACTAAACCTATCAATACCCCCTCCATGAAGATTCACCTTGTCCTCAAGGTGAAATTCAGGGAACTCCTTGATGATGGTTGCTGCTGTTTCCCAACTATTTTCACTGTTTGGAAGATGCTTCCATTGGATTAAAACTTCCATGTCGCCCTGGCTATTAATTCGTGTATCCAACAGTGTTGCAGGGTAAACTTCTAATACCAACTCTTCTGTAAGCGCTGTGGGTAATGCCTGGACAGGAGTGGTCGGTTGGACCGCGCGTTTGAGCAAGGATACATGAAAAACTGGGTGATTCTGCTGTGATCAGGTAGAGCGAGCTTGTATGCAACCGTAGAACCTAGGACTGAGCTTTTCATTTGGTCTGCGTGCTAAAGATTTCAATCTATAAGGCTGCAGTTTAAGATAAACCCAATCACCTATTTGATACTCCACCTCACGTCTATGTTTGTTAGCCTGCACCCGATTTTGCTCTTGAGCTCTGCATAGGTTCCTTTTTAACTCCTGTAATAGGTCATCACGTTCCTGTTGGAGTTGATTAACACTTTCGATTTTAGATGGAATGGTGGTGCCCTTTAAAAGTAACGGAGGGTCTCGTCCATATAGAGCTTTGAAGGGAGACATTTTTGTAGAGGCACTGTAATTTGTATTAAACCAAAATTCAGCCCATGGCAACCATTGTGGCCACTTCCGTGGTTGAGAACCTGTCATACAACGGAGGTAGGTCTCTAAACAGCGATTAACCACCTCCTGTGAAAACAAAAAAATCTTGTTGAATTTGCAGGCCCTGTAAATCCAAAATGAACCCTGTACACTTCCCTTGGCACTGTACCTTGTGCCCATCTCCCACCTGGACCACGTAAGGCCGAGTCTGCTCCTGTTGTAATCCACATTTAGATATCAATTCATGTGAAATGAAATTATGGGAAGCACCACAGTCTAATAAAACCACCACGTCCTCTTTCCCAATTGATCCCCACAGTTTCCAAGACTTCTTAGTA
>Ga0214544_1000527_pt1 | contig 70732 bp, 33 predicted proteins | sample CNSS3metaG_FD_160074 | JGI IMG/M metagenome (GOLD analysis project Ga0214544, IMG submission 160074) | Root nodule microbial communities from cowpea collected in UCLA plant growth center, Los Angeles, California, USA - CNSS3 | ecosystem: Host-associated > Plants > Roots > Nodule | place: USA... | reverse complement strand
AAAATAAATAAAGTAAAAATAACTACAAAAATTAAATTAATAAAAATTTATTTAATGTACTTATATAAAATATAAATAATCTAAAATTAAATAATTAATACATAAATTATAAAACAATTGAAATTAAATCTTATAAAAAATCAAATAAGAAAATAAGAAAATTAAAATCATCAACTGTACTATGAATGTTGTTTTAAAAAAAAAATTGATTTAGAATTTCGTTAAAGGCTCAATCGAACTTCGAATGCCGGTAGACAATTCAATTTGAATTCTTTAAATCATTTAACCGGACTTCCAATGCCGGTTCACAATTTTAAATTTTTTTGACACTATTCACCGGATTTCGAAAGCCGGTTAAAGATTTTACCGGATTTCGAAAGCCGGTTAAGAATTTTACCGGATTTCAAAATATGAGAAAATTTTACCGTTTAAAAGTCAAAAGGTTCGGAGGGGTGTTATAGGAAATTTAAATTCTTTTGGAGGTGCCGTAGAATTCTTTGGAGGTGTAGGAAGAAGCTCCCACCGAAAATTCATAATTCTCTGGTAGTGGGGGAGCACCATAAGGGCAGGGGTCATGGCCCCAAAAATTTTGAATTTTTTTTATGTTATATATATTTTAAATTGTTTAAATATTACAGATATTAAAAAATATATTATGATTAAATTAAATATTTTATTTTTTTTATAAACATAATAATTAATGCTAATAAATAATAAAATATAAAATTAAACATAATAAAAATAAAGAATAAAAAAAATTATCAAGATATTTTTTTTATTTATTTATTATGGTTTGAGTTTCTCACAAATTGTTTTCATATTCCATTTTCATCTGTTTTTTCTTTTTAATTTAAAAAAAAAATATCTATTATTTTTGCTCTTATTTCTCTTATGTCCTCCTCCATTCTCGTGGAAGAAAAGAAGAAGATCATTCTTTGGTGTCAATTGATAGTAAAATATTAGTTTAATAATTTATTTAATGATCCTCTTTTATATTAATTGTTTATTTCATAAATATAGAAGAAAAAATATTGTACTGTGTGTTTTTTTATAACCGAATTTTAATTATGGTTCCATTATATGTCTTGAGTTTCTCACAAATTATTCTCATATCTCATTCTCAGCTGTTTACTTTTGTTTTTGAAGAGAAAAAGATCTATCATTTTTGCTCTTATTTCTCCTCTACTCTCTTCCATTCACAAGAGAGAAAAAAAAGAAGGTAATTATTTGATCTCAATTGATAGTGAAATATTAGTTTAATAATTTATTTAATAAACCTGTTTTATATTAATTTTTTATTTTATGAACATAAAAGAAAAAATATTATGCTGTGTATTTCTTTATAACCGAATTTTAATTGAGGTTCCATTATATGTCTGTTTCTCACAAATTGTTCTCACCTATCTTTTTTTGTTTCTGAAGAGAAAAAAATCTATTATTTTTGCTCTCATCTCTCAGTTGTTTTCTTCCATTCTCGAAAAAATAAGGAAGAAGGTCATTCTCTCTTGTCTCACTTTGATAGTAAAATATTAGTTTAATCATTTATTTAATCAGCATCTTGTATATTAATTTTTTATTTTATGAAAATAGAAAAAATATATTGTACTTTGTGTTTTTTATAACTGGATTTTAAGTGTGGTTTGATTATTATTGAATTTTCTTTTGACAATTTTGATATGTGTGATTTATTTTTAGTTATTGTTATACTAAATTATGTATTCATTTTTATTTTATTAGTGATAATAATTAAATATATAAATTTTTGATGTATTATTTTAGCTCCCCCAACCATTTTTGTTAAGATCTTTCACTGTTCTCAGGAGACACAGAATTTAAAGATGTGTTTGCTTTCGGGGATGAATACGAGGGAGGGTGTCTAGATGCATAAGTAAGGACGGATTTGAGAGTGACTTCAGTGTTTGATTCAAAGGATCTGAGTTGATTTGGGAAGATGAATTTGAAGGAGACCTCAAAATTCTCATCCTCTCATTTTGAAGAGATGAGGAAGGCAAGAGACGTCATTACATGAACTTTGACAATTACAGTTACATATGACTTCAAAATGATTTTTTTTGTTAACAGTAATTTTTTGTTAATAAAATTTTTTATTTAAAATACTTATTATACTCTAAATTATTAAAAAGCTATATTTATATATATATATATATATATATATATATATATATATTTCTTTATGTTCTGTATAACGTATAATAACATATTTACTTTTTTAATTATTTTGATACTACTGTTATATCATTCAAATTATTGAAGAGTAATATATAAATCTTTTCTATAATAAAAGATATATTAATTATTATGATAAAAACAAAGTGAAAGATTAATAAAAGAAAGGTAATAATATGTCAAACAAGAACTAACAAAGTAATATTGAAATAAAGATAGAAAATAAAAAAATACTTGTTGTAGAACTTAAATTAATATTTTACAGTTTATTAAATACACAAATTGAAAATTTTAAATAAGTGTTTCATTACCCATACCCTTAACCCTTCTATTTTCATTTGTAAATAAAAACATATAGAAATAATAATAATAATTAAAATATTAATAATAATAATAACACTAATACTAATAAATTACTAGTTTTAATTGTAGAATTAAAATTATTAAAAAAATTAATAATAATAATAATTATTATTAAAATTTGTAGAAAATTAATAAAATTAATAATAATAACATTAATAATATAATCATAATATTAAAACTAATAATATCAATATTAATATTAATAATAAAACTAATAATAATAATACTAAAACTAATAATAATTATTTTATTTTATTTTATACTAATTTTAACCATAAGAGTCAAAATGTAATCTAACAATTTTATCTATTAAAATATTATTTTATATCTATTATATTCATTAAATCTTTCACAAATTTTCGTCAACTTTATCTTCAAATCTCTTCAATTTCACCACTCCACCCTTTTAAACAAACAACCTCACTTTCTTTTCTCAATCCTCTCAAATTCATCTATTTACCCTTCTCAAAAATATCTTTCGAAGCAATGGAGACTTCGATCCATGTTCTGTTTGAATTGTAGACTTTAGTATAATCCATCCAAATAGCATGTTGAACAAGTTTCATATGATTACTTTTTTAATTTAGTTTGAAAAATATAATAAAATTATAAAAAAGCGAAAAAGTAAGATTTTTTTATTTATGATTCAGCTGTGGTAGAATACTCTTATTTAAGATTAAAATTATATATTACGTAAATATATTCTAAAATAGCATTTAAGCGACTTAAGATATGGATATATTAATATTTTTTAATAAAAAATAATTTTTTATTCCATAATTCATTGCTAGATTATTTTAATAGCCTAAATTTCTTATTTTAAATAATATTTTTATTTTTTTATTAAATACGAGTCTATCCACGTAACCACAACCTTAAGAGCTTAATAAAAATAAACTATTTAGAAAGAAGCAAGTTCACAAAACAAGAATCACAAAGTTAAGAGTTTACATGTTACAAACTTTAATGTTATGTTTCCCTAATTTTACTGAAATTGCGAAATGAAAAGGTGTAAAGGTTGGAGGTTTGTTAGGTTAGAAAGTTTGGGTAATATATGAAGTAAAAATTTAAGATAACACTTTAAGATTTTGAGTTAAATATGTTTAATTTTTCTATTATATTTCTATTAAAATTTAAAATATTTATTAATGTGAAGTTATAAAGTGAACTAATGTTAAAGTTTGGAAAAAATGTAAGAGAAGTTGTAAGTTTAATTTTCCCATTATCATTTAAAACTCATAAGGTTTTAGTGAGTTTGGAAGAAAAGATGAAAGAAGTTGTGAGTTTAAAATCTTCCACTAACAAAAATATTAACAACTAATATCTATTCATTTTTTAATATCTCAGATCTTTTGCAAGGACAATTCTCAATTAACTTTTTACTCTCCCTTACTCTCCTTTTTAACACCCAAATAAGTGTAGATTAAGACATATATGTAGTATTTTTTAAATTTTAAGACATATTTTGATTTGATAGTTGTGATTCTTAATACGTGGTAGTGAGAGAAATTGAACCAACAATCTCTCTCACTTTCCCTTCTTAAATTCATCAAACCAATCTTATAACTCACAAATATTAGTAAAAAGAGTTGAATTCAGAACCTCTTCCATTTTTCTAATTTCACCATTAGGCCACCTCATAACTCAACATGAGGTTTGAGTATGTGTTGCACCACTTTCTATCATTGTTTTCTTATGTTAGTCGTTGTTTCACTGATTTTAGTGGTCTCCTAAAGTAAACTTATTAATTTTTGTATCACCATCGGTCCATGATGTTTGAAAATTTGTAATAATATAATAATGTTGTTTTTATTTTGTAGGAAAAATATCATGAACATGTATATGAGGTAAAGTAACAATCCACACACAAAAAGACACAAATGTTTCACCTTCTACATTTGGTAGAAAAGTAAATGAAATGTGTTTGAAATGAATTGCTAAAAAAGATGTGAAAGGAACTTGTATGGGCTTGTTGGATTGAATGAACAAACTCAAAGTGCATTATGTTACAAACATCATCAATTGTTGTAGAGGTGAAAGAAAAAGTGAAAAATAAGATTATTAAATTAGATATTGGATGTGCTGAAAAGAAAGCTAAATATATAAAAACGTTTGAAGAACTATAGAAAACAATACGATGAACAAATGCACTACACATCACAGTACCTCCAGAGTAATCTTCTCCTCTTCCACCGAGTTAATTCTTTTTTTTGTAAGTTTTTCTAAGTTCACATTATATTGATGTAAGAATTCCAATTCAAACAATTTTTTTTTCTTTTTTCTTTTTCATCCCACTCCTTTTGAAACGAAGCAGAATAGTGGGTTATCAAATTTGTTTTCTCCTTTACTCTAAAAATTGTCTCTGTATTGTACAACTAAATTTGTTTGTTCTGGACGGTGTGAAGAGGGCCACAGGTTATGTGGCTCAGTGCTGATCACAGTACCTTTCTTTGAATTATTACTCTACGCACTGCTTCTAACTTCTGCTCCATATTTACTTTTTTACCATTTTTACTTCAAAACATTCAACATGGCCCCCTTTCCCTACATTATTATAAACTGTAATTCCGATTCTTACTTACACGGTAAGGTGAACCTTCAATTATAATTAGAGAAGAATTAGTAAAAGAAAATGACTTGAATAATTGTAGTCTTACAGAGAGAAAAAGCAAAAGTAGCGCCGTGTCTTTATTAGGGCATAATAAATTATAGTGTGCGGAAAGAAGTCACTAGAAAAAGGTAAATGAACAAAGTCTCTTAATTAAATGATTACGTGTCTCTTCTTTAAACTTGTTTTTGAAACATAGTATGTCACTTCAAATTCATTTTGGTTTGTAACATTTTATTTTCGAAAAGTACTTTTGAATCTTGACAAAACAACAAATCACCCACTTATAAATCCATTGCCAGTTACTGAAATCTCACCTTCATACTCATACACTCACACACACACCACTTGTTTCATTGGTGTGACAAAAAGCAAAGCTAGGTGGTAACAATGGCGGTGAAGAAGGCACGGATTGTGATAATAGGAGCAGGAATGGCGGGGCTCACTGCTGCCAACAGGCTTCACAGTGTGAGTGCCTCAAAGAACTTGTTTGAGGTGTGTGTTGTGGAAGGTGGAAACAGGATTGGTGGGAGAATCAACAGTTCAGAGTTTGGTGGTGACCGGATTGAGATGGGTGCTACTTGGATCCATGGAATTGAAGGAAGTCCAATCCACAAAATAGCTCAACAAATCCATGCACTTGAGTCTGACCAGCCTTGGGAGTGCATGGATGGGAACGACAACAAGGCCACCACCATTGCTGAAGGTGGCTTTGTGCTAACCCCTTCCTTTGTCCACCCCATCACCAAGCTTTTCAACAGTCTCATGGAGCATGCTCAGGGAAAGATGTCAACACCAACAACCAACGGCGACAGCGGAATCCTCAGCATCGGTTCTTTTCTCAGACAAGGCCTTGATGCTTATTGGGGTTCGTCAAAAGAGGAAAAGGAGCTGAAAGGGTTCGGAAAGTGGAATAGGAAGTTGCTTGATGAAGCAATCTTTGCCATGCACGAGAACACGCAGAGGACTTGTACATCTGTTTCTGACTTGTTGACTTTGGATTATGGCGCAGAAAGTGAATACCAAATGTTTCCGGGTGAAGAAATCACAATTGCTAGAGGCTACTCGAGCATAATTGAAACGTTAGCGTCTGTGCTACCACCTGGTTCAGTTCAGTTGGGAAGAAAAGTCACAAGAATCGAATGGCAACCCGAGAGACACGAGGCCAACGGAACATGTTCTAGGCCCGTGGTGCTACATTTCTCTGATGGCTCTATTATGTCTGCGGATCATGTCATTGTCACGGTTTCACTGGGGGTGTTGAAGGCTTCTATCCGTGATGATGGTGATTCAGGTATGTCGATGTTCCATCCCCCTCTACCCTCTTTTAAGGTTGAGGCTATTTCAAGGCTTGGTTTTGGTGTTGTTAACAAGTTGTTCATGCAATTGAGTCCTCCTCATGGGAGAAGAGAGGAACACCCCAGAGGGTTCCCCTTCTTGCAAATGGTTTTCCATTCACCAAACTCTGAGTTGAGGCACAAGAAAATACCCTGGTGGATGAGGAAAACTGCTACTCTTTGTCCTATCTACAACAACTCTAGTGTCCTCTTATCTTGGTTTGCCGGGGAAGAAGCTCTGGCACTTGAGTCACTCAAAGATGAAGAGATCATTAAAGGGGTTTCAGACACAGTTTCATGCTTCCTGTCACATTCAGTTGAGTTTTGCAACGGGAATGTGAATTCTGAAAAGCACTCCCACGAATACAATGTTAAATTCAGTAAAGTGTTGAAGAGCCAATGGGGAACAGATCCTTTGTTTTTAGGCTCATACAGTCATGTGGCAGTTGGATCAAGTGGAGATGATTTTGATACAATGGCAGAACCTTTGCCAAAATGCAGTAGCAGCAGTAGCAGCCACCCTTCTGCTTCACCACCACTTCAAATCTTGTTTGCAGGGGAAGCAACCCACAGAACCCATTATTCCACAACTCATGGAGCTTACTTCAGTGGTCTTAGGGAAGCCAATAGGCTTATTCAACACTATTCACCGTGTTAAGATTTATAGTATAGCAACTTCTTTTTTATTTTCTCCCCTTTCAAAATTTGTATCATTAGTTTATATGATAGTATTCTTAGTTTGTCTTTGGGGAGATTAGTAACCGATTTGCCAACAATTGAAATTAGAAGTGGCAACATAGGGAAAACCAGTGTAGCCAATTACTTTCTTTTAAACTTTTTTGTGCAGTTTCTTGTTGTTTCATATCTTTTAAATCATTACAACAAACACCTAATGTTCTTAAATTTAAACTTTGAAACACCAACCTGGCCTATAAACACTGTTTCATTTCATGTGTATTTTGTGGTTTCCCCCAGAGGACAGGATCCGGTAAAGCCGGGTCTTTCCAGCTTTTGGAACCGCTTCATCACCTCTAACATAAACGTAATCTGGCTTGTCAACTCATCTACGTATCCATTTTTCAATACAAAGCCATTTAATAGGAGCCTCTGCTTTAACCTGCAAAGAACTCATGTCTGTTTGAGTCAGATCAGAGTTTTACTTGGAACAATAATTGATGGTCTTTATGTTTTAACTTTAGTTCGCCGCAATTGGGAATAAAACATTGCACAATGCACTTTCCGTGACAGTAAAAAAATCCTCCTTTCGGCCAAACAGTGGTATAGTTGTAGAAATAAGCACACCGCCTCCTATTGTACAAATAATAACATTAACTTTCGCACTTGTCACCTCGATTTGCTTTTCATATCCACAAAATATCTTTCCATCAACTAATAAAATTGTTCCATTTTATTTTGTTTCAACCTTTCGTACCAGAGCCACCAGTAACAACGGTCTAGTAATACAGGGTTCCAATACATAAATGAAGATCATTTTGGATCTTCTTTCTCCTTATTTCATCATAAAGTTGAAGTTGGTAAGAAATCTCATGATCTCATGTAAACTTTAGGCTCTTTTCACTTTAAGGTATTTAATGTTCATATAGGAAAAAGAGAACAATGATTCAAAGTTGATATATTTTTTCATTTTTTATGGATTTGATGGAGAGCGAAAGGAAAAAATAGCCAGATTCTTTTATGTTCGATCATAGACTTGAAGGTGATACACATAAGATTATAGTTATGCCCTCACTTTTTTTTATTTTTTTAATTCAATTTAGTTTTATAAATATTTGTTTACTAAAATATTTTATTTTAATTTATTTATTTTGATACTTTTTATAAAATAAATCTAACTTATTTAGTTATAATTTTAAATTACTTTCAAAATTAAGGGTAATTTGGTAATTTTGGTTTCTTCTTAAACTTAATTTTTAATTTATTACAAATTTTTATAAATTTTAATTGTAAATTTATTCATTTTCATCTCCAAATCTCTTAAAGTGAGAAAATTGAACAATATAAATTTAACTTCTTATCCACTCAAATCCATCCTCTTCATCTCTCTTATATTGATCTTCACACCTGAAAACATTCTTAACAAAACAAACAAACTACTTTAGTTTGAGCCGTAACATGTGAGGATGATCTTTTCCATCATTTTGATGGAAGAAAAGAAATAGAAGTAGATTAGTAAAAAAAGAGATAAATATGATTTTGGATGAAATTTGAATTTATTATTACCTTAAACTTCAACATAATTCTGTCTTAAAATTTAAAATTTAATAAATATAATTTACATAATCTAATTATGTTTACGTGTCAAAAAATATTTCGATATAATTATTTTAAAATTTAAAAGTAAATAAATATAGTTCACTAATTATATAACATTTGTTTACGTGTAAAAAAAATATTTCACAGTGATGTTTTATTTAACACGTTTCAATTTGAATGACAATTTGAAACAAGATTTAATACATAAAGAAAATATAAAACAATATTAGGTAAAGGGAAAAACAGTTTGTAAAATTTTGGAAAAAAATGAAAATTTGAAATAGAATTTTGATGTGATAGAAAAAAGTGAAGGATGGTAATGGAGTGTTGTGGAACACAGGGTCCCATGGGTGAAGGAGAGGAGTATCCAACCACAATGTCCTTTAACGTTAACAATGAGACAAAGGTGTAGTAGTACCAAAATGCTTCATTGTGCCCACATCACTCTACTCTCAACTCATTTTTCATTTTTCTCTTTTTCAGGATTCATCAATATCAAACGTCCCATCCAATCCAACCCTCCATAGTACGTTACTACGTGCGTACCATCTCTTCCTCATAAACCCTAAACTCAAACATTAACTTTTATAACAAATTTAAATATATTTTTCACATTATTTATTTATATTTATCATACAAGTGTATAAAAAAGAATCCGAGTATTATTAAAGATTAGTTTAAAATTAGTAAAACAAAGTCTGAGAATAAAAACGATTATTTATTCCATCCCAATCATTTGCACGTATAATGTTTTTGTGCAAGCTTTAACTCACAACACTTTTCTACAGACATATCTCCAACACTGTGGCCTACCAACCAAGAAGTATTGGTGCTAACGTTGGATTTTTCTGCAAAGCAAATCAACCAAGCTTGATACTTGTTTTAATTTGCTTTTAGAGATTGTCGAGAAAAGAAATCTAAGAGGAACAAACGTGAGTGATAAATAAAATACTAAAAAAATGTTATTTTAATGGATGAGAACTCCCTCTGAAAAATGAGAAATTTTATTTTTGTTCCAAAAGTAGAGCTTGTTGTTTTGTTTTTACATTATTTAATTAAAATCACCTTACAAAAATAAAAGAACAAAAATGATAATAACTCTTGTAATGATCTCGGTCATGTGGGGATATCTTTTTGGATTCTTGTTATGACTTCGTGAATATATTTTTCTGAATTTCTGTAATAACTTCGGTTTTGTATGTTTTTGGATTTCTCCAATGATCTCGATTGAGTGGAAATATCTTTTTGAATTTGTGCATGACCTCGGTTATGAGGAGACCTCGACTGAGTGGAAATATCTTTTTGAATCTGTGCATGACCTCAGTTATGAGGAGACATGTTTTCTGACTTGAATTTTTGTTCTATTTCTCGATTTATTATAAATCTTTTCCAACCGAGAGAAAACAAAATCGAAAAGAAAAAACAACAATGTCCCTCTTGCTGTCTCGTCCTGTTTCTTGTGTGCCTCAATCACACAGTAAGTAAGGATCGGACATCACAAACCATTGCTTTACCTAATAGATCTTTGTCTGACACGTAAACGAAGGAATCTGAATATACAAAATTTCTTTAATATCTTCTAATAAACATTTTATTTATGTAATGTGAATTTTAACTCTTTTTTGCTACAGCAGGTATTATTTTGAAATATATATTTTGACTTGTAAACAAATGTTAAAAAAGTATGACATTGGCAGTGTCAATTCGAAATTTGAAAGGAGTTAATTTTGACAGGATGACCTTTTGCCTGTAATCATGGTTATGATATTTGCCTACAACATGTTTGGTCTGTTATGAGTAAAACAAATTGATGTTTCAATTATTGGATGGAATGTGAGTGATGATAATATCCAATAGTATTATGCAGATAATGATTGTATTTATGAAGAGTTAATTGATGCCATATATAGGTGGTGAAGGTTAAGTTGGACCACTGAAAGGACGAAACGTGGGAGGAAGAGAGATTGTGTTGCAAAGTCTTATATTATTGATGCACGTTTGTTTTCTTTCAATCAGAGCACGGTGTGCAGCAGCGTACTTGCCCCCATAATTTCTTTCTCCCCAATCACCTTCTAAACCCCCACTCATTCAAACAAATCTTAATGCAACCTTTAAACCTATAATTATAATACAAATTATAATATTTTATTTTTAAAAATCTAAACCTTATATGTTAAGAATAGTCCAATAGTCCAAGTATGTCAGTCAAAGTTCCACGTCAGATAGAATAGATCAAGTTAAATACTATATAAGAATAAAGACCAATAATATCATTGTCTTAAGGTTTTTGTGTAAAAGTAGTGTCAAATATCTAACATGTGTAAGACTAATGTCATATAATCATATAGAACCAAAATCTATTAATAACCATGATTCAAAACTGTATATTATATATTATGCCAACACACCAAAATTTTAAAAGATTACTAAAGAAATTAGAAATGTGTAATATCTTTTTATCAACTTTGAAAAAAAATGTAGAGATAATAAAATTGTTTCACTAACTAAAACATATTTTTATATAACGATACTAGTATAATCATAATTTTCTTAATTTAATCCTAATAGAAATAAAAATATATAATATATATATATATATATATATATATATATATATATATATATATATAACAATATATAAAGAGAATTTCCCTTTTTTGTCCACTTTTCAAAATACCGATTTTACCCTTTAAATATAATAATTTATTAAATTTTTAAAAATTGACCATTACTTTTATAAATTTTATAAAATCAGATATTTCTGCTTCTTCTCTTCTTCTTTATTTATCAATAGTTATTCTTTTATCTGTTCTGATATATTTAATTTAATTTTAAATAAATATAATTTTAATATATATATATATATATATATATATATATATATATATATATTAACTTAATAACATTATAATATTATCACTTACTAATATAATATTACACATATTTAAAAAATGCATACACAGGCGCGATGGCGGGCACCTGTGTTACGCAAGTATATATAATAAAGTTTATTTTTCAGTTATTATTTGTAATATATATTATGTCAATTACATAATCATCAAGAATTATATTACTTACGTAACATGCCAATTTTTATCTCTAATGTGTTACTCATTCAAAACAATTTTATATAATCTAATATGATAAAATATATAATATAGCTTATTAAAATATAACGTTATAATAATTTGTGTAATGACATTGTGTAAAGAAGAATTTCAGATTTAATCGTAATCTTATACTTTTTGCACATTGTTACTTTAGTTTTATTTGCAAGTGGACATTCATTCGCTGTTGTATTTAATCTATTAAAATTCGGTCCAAACTCAACAAAAATAAATTCTGTCTTATAAAAAGTATCGACCCATAAAACATTTCACTTCTAATTAATTAATTTTATACATACTAGCGTAAATGCGTAAATACATGCGTTTATGTATGTATTTTTTAAATATATATAATATTATATTAATTAATAAGTGATAATATATATATATATATATATTAATTAATAATATCATAAACAAAATATTTACACTAAAATATATTCGTGAAAAATGTTCATTTTGTTAATTACACCCAAAAATCGATTTTAACTGTAATTTTTTCAAGTAGTATTATGAGTTAACATTGGTTTTTAATATTTATTATCCAAACAAAATCCAATTAATCTAAAATTAATATTTGTTTTAAACTAATTTTGTAAGATGATGTTAATTCAAAACAGATTCATTTAAACCATATACCTTCTCAAAAGTGTGTTCCTATCACCTTTACCTTTTAGGCAAATTAACCTTTAACTTTGCGTATCCAAGTTCTTTATTATAACTCTCCTACTTTTCCTTCTTTTTCTTGCAGTCTTAAAAGATTAATAGACACTTAGGTAGTAGTCTCTATGACTCTTGACCTTTTTTTATTTCTTTTTTCTACACAACGTTTTTTAATTTTTGTGTAGTTAATGATGACAACGAACAAGATAGAAAATTTAAAAAGTAAACTGGACATTTAAAATTTACATCGAGACATTATATATATATATATTTCTTTTTTTAAAGTGTCACATCGATTAGAGATAAGACCAATTCATAATATATTAGTAGATCCCTACAAATCAGTTTTGTAGGGTTAAATTAGACTTAAAACCTACAAACCGATTTTGTAGGATTGAGTGAGGCCTAAAACTCATTTATATAACATTTTTTCCATATTAAATTACTTATCTTATTATAAAAAATACAAAAACAAACAACTTCGTCATTTATTTTAGTTATTGGGACATGTTTAAAATTTTACATCAAAATAAAAATTTATAATATATAAATGTGTAAGTCTTATCTATATTAAGCTATATTTAAAATTTTCTTTTTAAAAATACTAGCCATTAGGTTTAGTTTATATGAAAAAGAAAAGAAAAAATAAACTATGTTGAAAAGTGTTTTAGAAATTGAGTTAATTCTTTAGTTAGTGATTGGAAAACATTATTGGTTAGCATTCATGCTGAATTTAAGAAAGAAAGTAATTTTGAAATCTATCCTTTTGAGATGAGTATTAACTAATCATGAATAGACAACAAATGGATATTGGAAAAAAAAAAAAACTTTGAACATAGTTTTCCTTTTACTTTGTGGAGGAAAAAGGAGGAGTAATCGTGTTTATGTCTTGTAAAGTTTAATTAGTGGAAGGTGGTCCTCACTTCTTTCTTAAAATTGAACTTTATATCCCTAAAGGTCGTTTTCTTTTTCAATTAAGTACAAGGAAGTAAAGTTAAAGAAGTTTTGGAGGTCAAATATGATCAAAATGCTTGATTTATTGGGCCCCAATTTACTATTTTTTTAAGACAACATTGCTTTGAGTAGCAATAACTCCTCTATACAATATTAACCTGCAATTTACCCTTTAGTGAAAAAATTACTACCATTAATTATTTTTTATATTATATTATTGTTCACTTTCTCAATAGTTTTTATTATTATTAAATTTGTCTCTCTTTGTAAGTTTTTTCATTAATTAATATATATTACCAACCTAATATAATTTTCTGAGAAAATTTTCACAAAGAAATGAAATAAACAATTATCGGACTTGAATGATGTGTTAAAACGTTAAACACCAATAATTTGTGAGAAAATGAAAGACATATATTTGTTTAAAAAGAAAGTATATTTGCCTAAAATTATTTTGATATTGTCTTGCTCTCATCAAACAAGCATATATATTATAATTTTATGGATATTAAATATGTTATTAATTTATGATAAATTTTAAGTACACTAAATTGTTATTGTTGAATTAATAACATTATTTAAAATTATTTATTTTATAGTTTAATGTTTTTTATTATAGTTTAATTTTGTTCTAAGGTATTGAACCTAATTATGTAAATAATTCTAGTACAAATATCACAGCTCATATATGTTAAAGCCACTAAAACATATTTTTTTAGCTATTTAACTTTTTTTAGAGAATAATTTAGTAATGCGCTTATATCTCAAAATCATAGAAAAATGCCAGCTTCAATTGATACATTTCCACACAATACTTTTTTCTTTTAAATATTCTTAGAATATAAAATTGTCACTTCTTTCAAATTTTTAAATGTTAAAAAGATGTCACATAAAATTAATCATTTTTAATTAAAAAAATAATTTATGTATTTCACAATTAACTCGCGAATTTTATAAATATAAAATAGTAATATGTGTACCGATAAAAAAGAATAGATTTTTCTTTTCTTTTCTAGGATAGTGTTGATAATATCATACCTAAATCCACGAACATCAATAAAGAAAATGAGTTTCATAAACAACATAGCTGAATTGTTGGAGAGTTGAACTCACAATCTTTCTCATCCTCATTTCTAAACCCACCAAATTAATTTTATTTCTCCAAATTGTTAGTAGGAGATATTGAACGTACAACATTTCCTTCTTTCTAACCACTAAACCACCTTACCACTCTTGCATCATATGATATGTGAGCATGACAACTTCACTCTCTATAGTTTCCACAAGTTTCATGCGACAATCCATAACTAGCAAATTTAGTCTGGGAAATCTTTTGCCTAGGTGGACACCATGTCCAGATAAGGACATGAAGATACAACTAAATAAAAAAATATAGGACACGGCGTGTATATACATATTTGTTTCAAATTGTAAACTAATACATTGTTAATTAACACAAAAATAAATCTAATCTATCTATCTAATATCCAAAAAACTAAAAGTAATGATCATATAAGATTTGTTCCTTATTTTTATAATCATAATAGAAACTTATATGATCCTATCCAGAAAAATTTATGATTGTTGTTGATTTTGAATTTCTCTTATAAAATAGATGAAATATTAAAAGGAAAATTCAGAGATTATAATTATAAAGAACGAATAAGACAATGATGGAAGAACGTCACAATTTAGCTTGTTGCTAAGTAAAGGAAGATCACCACAAAGAAATCACCCTTTGATAAGTATTGAAAATAAAGACGTCATAATCAATAAGACAAATAAGTCAAAGAAGATATGCTAAAAAGATATCACTCTTTGATAAGAACTTATAAACTCTTTGATAAGAACTAATAATAGAGATGTCACAATCAATAAAATTGAAGTCAAGGAAAATTCGCCACAAAAATCTCAATCTTTGATAAATATGACTAAAAGTAATTACATTCGTTGTAAGCCTATGTATAAGTAGACTCTTTAATGTTCAAAAGATAAAAATAAGCCTAATTACATACACAGGTCCAATAAATCTAAAAACAGAATCTGAATCTATAAATAATGGAACTCTTTGAATTTTCAGGTCCTTGGATCATCACGAACTAGTTAGAAATATGTTCTTATATCTTTAAATTGCCTTGATTTCTCTTCAAGTTCTTCTTGTATGAGTTCCGACTTCTTTCATAAACTTATATAATAAGTTTACAAGTTTATTGGATTTGTGGTTATTAGCATTGTATTGGAGGCATGTCAAAATTATGTCAAGACAAAAAAATGTCCTTCAAATTAGACACTTTATTGATAGTGTATCGTATGAGTATCCTGCGTGTGTCCGATACGTGTCATTCGAGCTTCATACTTTGCCACAGGCCAATTTAGGACTTGATCCTTCAGCACAAACACCACTTTCTACTGTTCTTTTCATCAAAGTAATTCCAAAAGGGTCTCCTCCCCATTCTTCAAACACAACCAGATAGTTCCCAGTTGGGTACAGCCACGACCGAGGAACATGGTACCTGTCCAATGGCAACAATAGGTTGTCAATGTCATGAATCATGATGATGTTCAAGTTATTTACACCATTCACAGCGGAAAAATAACTTGTATCAGCTCTTACCATCTCTGGGAGGGCTCCCCACAGTTTGTGAGACATTTTTTCTCATTGTAAGTTCCAGCGTAGTAACAATCCCCACAACCACCGCGTGCTTTATTTGCAGGCCAATGGCGTCCAATGCTTCTACCATTTATCCATACTTGGCCCTTTCCCATGGTATACATGTCCAGAGCCAATGGATCATTGCCTTCTGGTGCGTTAAAACGTGTCTATTGACATCAATGCATAAATGTGTTAGAAGAAATATAAACCCTTACATGATCAGTGACATAATAAATACAACATTTGTTGATATTCATTCAATCTTACCTTGTACCATGTCAAACAATGTTTTCTAATCAATGCATTTCCTCGTGTCCATTGAACAGATTTTTCCCCATTAACACTGTATATGTATAAGTCTTCTCCCTTGAGACCAACCTGCCAACAAAATGCAGATGAGTAGTGTCTTATTTCTGTGGTGACACACACACATCATTATGATTGCAACTGTGCAAAACAATGGTAGATGACAAGACAAACCTTGTAAGACCATTTTTGTTTAGACAAATCTCTAGTCCCCTCGTTTAGACCACTAAGTGTGACTGGGCCTGACACCCCAGCTTTCCATGTCTCATAGTGTAACCCAACATTCTGGCATTATTGGAACATTGTGATAAGATAGAACGAGGAAAAGAATCTGGAAATTGTTTATATTTGTAGAAATAACAAAAATATTAGAGAGGAAGAGAACTAACCGCGAGACCAACAGTAGCACTTAGTAAAGATATCTTATTATTGCCAGCCCACATCTTAACTTTGCCACCAAATGTAAATTTAGGGACCTCCAATGACCCATACGCAACACCTGCATTTATACAGAAAATATGGATAAGTATTAAGTACAAGCGAAGATTATCATAACAAAAGTGTGGATTGAGAATATATCATTACCTGAATATTCACCATTAACGAAAACAACCATAGCATGGCCAGCTGACATCACGTTAAGATAGGGAGATTCTCCTTTCTTCAAAAAACCTTCATTTGCATCAATGTAGACACTGGACAAGGGACAATAATTTATTAGTTAGAGAGAGGATATGAATAGTAAGTTTCAAGAAGTTGAACATTTTTTGGAAGTGAAACACATGATGAGTTGAAAGATACTTACTCTGTCATATACCACAAATAATCTGTAGAATCTCGGGTGACATTAATCTGCTCCCAGAGTTCATATCCTATAAAGGAATCCTTTTCAGTGGACTCTAACGGCCATTCTTTGTATGAATGCCAAACAAATCCAGTGTTCAGACCAGTCATCTTCGGCGGAGAACTTTGAGCACCAACCTGTTTACACGCATAGCATTGATAACATGAATATGAATACACAGATTTTCTGCTCAATATCTGTCTAATGTTTCTGTCCTTGAACCATTCGTATGAGAAATGTGTTACTGACAGAAAAGTTCTGCACAAAGTATTGTCTTACTCTTGCAGTGTTGAAAACTTCAGTTGCGCAATCAGGAAGGACGCTGACAGACCAAGCTGGTAGTTCATATTTTCCATTTCCATATGCAATTGTAGCGGAATTTTTGGTGTCGTAGTTTGCTAGGAATGCAGCACAAGTGGAAGGAGTCTTAAACTCATGTACCTAAAGTAAAATTAAAACAAGCAGTAAATAAATTTTCAACAAGTCTCTTCAGTATTCTTCACAAGTCACATCACAGGATAGTTCTTACCTCAAGGTTTTTACCAGGCCATGTCACATAGGGATCTACAGACACTAAAGCTGACTCACACGACTTTATTGCTTTATGCAAGTCCCTCAAATGCCCCCATTTTGGCTCATTTAAAAGGCCTGACATAGTTAAACAAGCTTCAGACTAATGTGAATATGTACAATTTGCAAAAACAGGTTTCATCACACAAATCATGTCAACAAATTAACCTAATCTCTCTTCCTACCGTATTCATCAAGGAGAGCATCATAGTCATAGCTGGTGGCAATGAAGGGGCCACCTGATGTCCGATCAAAGTTAGTTCCTCCATGGAACTGGATCCAAAAATGATATATTTTAGAATCAATAAAAGTTTCCAATGAATCTATTCACATTGAGCAACAGATACATCATAAACGCAATGCTCCAACCTACCATGTAGTAATTAACTAATGAACCGCCATTTTGTATAAATCTTGCGACTGAGAAGGCTGTGTCTTCTGCAGATCTACGAGGAACCGGGCCACCAAACTCAGTGTACCTACAGAACAAGAAACATAAAATGAATACAGGATCCAGATCAGTTATTACTTCATTTATTTGTCGAACATACCAGCCAGTCCAGTTCTCTGTCCACATTTTGGGTTTGTAGTCCTTGTCAGGAACGAAGTTTTCACAGTAGTATCCATTGCAGGTGTTAATCTATCGACAAAGATGCAAGGGAGTTCAGTCAATTTGCCAATGAAAAAACACAGAAATGGGTGGATGACACGAGTAGAACAAACTATAAAAGAGATAGCAACAAATACAATATTACTGAAGACTGTACCTAATAAAAACACAACAACAAAGGTGGGACACACAAATGTTTCTTTTTTTTTTTTTTTCTTAAAAGGGTTTGAGCAAAAGGGTCTTACAATAGGATCCGGAACATGGTCATGCTTGCACATAATCCAGGGGACACCGGTATCTAAAGCCACAGCCATTTGAGCAGCCCATTGGGTATAAGCCTTTCCAGGAGCACCAATTTCCCACTCCACTGGTCCATATTCGTTTTCTATCTGTCACATTCAATTTTTGGTCAAAGAAAATGCCATCAATAAATGGTCATTATTGTAATTGGTTGGCCTTGGCCTAACTAATGCAAAGTTGAAACTTGAAAGCAATCCTAAGAATATATTCAAACCCCATTTCCTTGCCTGTGATAAAATTATTGGACCTCCCTGAGTCTGGAACAATTTCTCCGCCTTCATCATGTACACAATCTTCTCAGTAAAAGTTTTCATTGCCGCCTACGTCATCACCAAAATTGAACGGTTGCTTACAAAATTAACAGGATTTCATAATTAAACTATAACAATGATAACCGACCAAAATTGAAAATTCCAACCTTAAAGGGTTCATTGTCTGTTCTGAAAGAAATACCCGGAACAAACTTGAGCCAAACAGGAAACCCCCTGAATATCAAACAGAATGAAAAGACCTTTAGACATTGCTAAACAGTGTTGTTCTTTTCCAAAACAAGTTATCCTCAGAATATATATATTATGTTACGTAGAATTATAAGACAGGTTATCAAAATCTTACCCAAAGTTCCACTCAGCACATACGTAGGGACCAATACGGAGATGAAGATAGAGGCCCGCCTGCTGCACCACCTTGATGAACCTAACCAGGTCGTATCTATCCTCGAAATAATACTGAATTTTCGGTTACCCCAAATTTCATATAAAAAAAAAGAAAAAGAGTTAGCTTTGTATCAACTTTTTGACAAGTGGAAATAATATGTTTAAAAAATGAAAATAACATTAGTACCTTTCCAGGCCAAGGTTCATGTCCATTCCAAAACACATAGGTTTCAATAACATCTATGCCTCCATCTTTGGCCTTTTGAACAAGGTCTGGCCACATCTACAGAGCCACCAGAGACAATGAGAATGGAGAAACAAAAAGCTTTTCAGTGTGAGAAATGAAAAGTCTTTTATAAGTACCTCAGGTGTGCTTCTTGGGTAGTGGATGGAGCCTGAGATCAAAATTTTTCTCTGCCCATTAATAAGAATGGCTTTGTGATCGTAAGACACAGTGGCTGTGACTGCACAAACCCACGAAAATAGCAGCAGGGTATAAACAATCCCTCTTGGTAAATTCGCCATAAGAACCCGTGAATCAGTCAGTGGCCTTCACACATTTAAAAAACAGAAACAGAAAGTCCAAATGAGAAGAAGGGGACAAGAGAAACACGGTTCTGATGTTCCTTCACAATGTATTTTGATGCTTTTGAGGTTGAAAGGAGACGGCAAACAAAGACTTTAATATAAGAAAGGTAGTTTAGTTTTGGTGGGTTTGTGCAGTTTGAGAATGCTGCAACTGTTGGAGAAATGGCGGTAAATATGACAGCAGAGAAATTGGAAGAAACAATTGAATCCTGACAAATGATTGTTACAAAAGAACTCTCATTTAATTACACACTTCCTTTGTCGAATGCATTACAATTCTAAAAACATAGCATATTTATATTAAATTAAAAGGAATTAAAATCACAAAAATAAATATAGTAAATCTTAATTTGAAGCATTTGAACGAGTAAAATGCATTATATCCTTTGGTTTCTTTTGTGTTGAATGTAACTGAACTAACAGCAACTCCTTCTTATATACATTTGAAAATCCAAGTTACGACTACACTTTGGAGACTGGGTCCCATTTTCTCCTCTGATTCAGTGTTCTGCATATGTTTTTGGAACAAATTTTCCATATCAGATATCCACATGTAAAACAGAGTTCAACACATCTTAATAAAATCATAACACTAAAAATAATAATAATAATAATAATCATGATGATTATGCTCTTTATGTATTAAGAAAAGATAAGAGGTTAGTGATTTAAGAAGTAAATAAGATTGTAGCAAAAAAAATATTGATATTTATAAAATAAGATCTTAAATTATAAAAAAAATATTTTACAAATTTATATTTGTATTAAAGTGTAAATATAAAATTACAAAAAGGGTGGGTTTTATAAAACAATGAATTGAAACAAAGTTTGCAAAAGGTATTTTAAACACGAGACACATATAAATTTAAACAAGACTTTAATCTAAAATTTGTAATCAACTAACATATCTTAAATTAAATTTAATAAATAATTAAACACTTTCAGATCGTGATATTTATTATACAGACATTATTGTATCACTTCATATAATTTCTATATATAAGAATATTATTAAATAATATTAATTATTTAAAAAATATATACACACATACATATCTTAATATTTATCTTTATATTATATTGTTAGACACAAAAAAAAAAAAAAATATATATATATATATATATATATATATATATATATAATCCTAATATTGTTTTTAGGATCAATCACAAATATTAATATTATTCAAAATATAAAAATTAAAGAGAAAGTTATGTTATGCATCTAATTTATACTTTAATTATTAAATTTAATAAGTAAAATAATTATTATTATTTAAACAAAATCACTAAATTAACAGCACGTTAATTGATACAGTAATATCTATCAATGTAAAAATATATGTTGGTAATTTTGGGTCATACATACATATGATACATATTTAAATGTGTTGGAGTCATTATTTATTAAATCAAATAATAAAGTTATCTGACTATATTAATGTTTTGCCTAAAAGCATATGTTATGAAAATAAAAATTGTGTAGAGATTGTAGAATAATTTCTAATTTGATGAAGGACCAAATTAAAAATACTATTTCTGTGTGACCCAAAATTACCGACATATATTTTCTACATCGATAGATATTACTGTATAATTAACGTGATGTTAATTTGGTGATTTTGTTTAAATAATAATAATAATTTAACTTATTAAATTTAATAATTAAAGTATAAATTAGATGCATAACATAACTTTCTCTATAATTTCTATATATAAAATACATTACAGATAAGTCTAATAATTTTAAAACTTTACACAGATATTGAAATATCATATTACTAGTATAACTACTAAATAAAACATAAATATTATGATAAAATTAGTGGCGGTACTTAGTAATAACCAGGGTTCATGGCTCCCAAAAATTCTTTCACATTTATATATTAATATATAATTTTAAATATGTTTTTTAAAAAGTTAATATTATTAATATATTTATGTATTTAATATTTTACAAATTTTCATATATCTATATCTATATATATATATATATATATAAGGAAAAGTCTTTTTAAATATTTTTTAAATAAAATTAATTATTTTATTAATATTATCTTTTAAATGATCATTTATTTAATTTATATCATTTTTTATTTGATTACTTTTTTTAAATTTATTTGTTATAAATAAAAATTAATTATAGTAAAATTATAAAAAAATTATATTTAATTTTATAATTATAATAATAAAAATAATTATAATTTTATTATTTTTTATTATCATAAAAAAATTAAGTACAATATTTTTACTAGTTTAAATAAAAATTATGGAATTATGCTTTTGATTCTTATTTTTGTTTAAAAATATCAAGTTGGTCTTCCAATTTTTTTTAGTCTCAAAATGATCCCAATTTTTTAAAAAATGATGCAATTCGGTCTTTTTTTGTTAAATTTCTTGAACCGGGGATCAAGATTTCTTCATCAGGATTGAAGTTGTGAATAAGGATGCTTTCCTTTGATGGTGTAATTGATATAATCCTAGTGTCAATTTTGATGAAAAAATCTTTGTTCTGCTTCAAGAGATTTAACGAAAAAGATCAAATTGCATCAATTTTTAAAAAATCAGGATCAAATTACGACTAAAAAAAATTAGAGAACCGATTTGAAATCTTTGGACGATAAAATATACCAAAAGGATAATTCAATCAAAATTTTGACACTCCCAAAATATTGGCCGAAGATTCGCCGTTGGATAAAACAAAATAGTTATATATGAAATATTAATACACTTATCAAAAAGAAATAATTATATATATATATATATATATATATATATATATATATATATGTAAACAACTAAATCTGAAAATCTCTCGATCTTTTTCAAAAAAAAAAAAAAAAAACTATTTCCAAACTTAATCACATAAGCGAACTCTATACAACAATCTCACTATTGTTCAGCTAAAAAAGCATTTACACATGTGTCCTCCTCTGCTCACACAATTAAATGATCATTGCAAAAATAAATCAAGAGAAAACAAAACAACACATAAACCACAAGGTAAGTAGCTAGTATACAAAAAAAAAGTTATACATAAGAAATCATAAGTTACTACATTTTAGCCTTTAAGTCAATACAATACATTTTTATACTTTAAGTTAATATAATACATTTTTATACACACAACAAATGACACTTAGGACTGGGTTAAGGATAAAGCAAGTGAAAGACTCACTTTACTCCAAAATTTATTTATTTTTACTCGCTTTACTAATAATAATGAACTAAAAATGATCATTAATGGTGTGTTTGCTTCCAAGGATGAATTTGAGGGAATCTGAGTATATGGATTTAAGGGAATGGAGAGAGGAAAGTGAGGTTGTCTGTTTCAAGGGACCAAAAGGTGAAAGTGAAGAGATTCAAAGGTAAGGTTTGTGAAAATTTATGAATTATATGATAGATGTGATGAATATAAAATAATATTTTAATAGATAAAATTAATATATTACAAGTTTATCCCTATGGTTAAAATTAGTATAAAATAAAATAAAATAATTATTATTAGTTTTAGTATTAATATTATTATTATTAGTTTTAATATTATTATATTAGTAATGTTATTATTATTATTATTATTATTAATATCATTAGTTTTAATATTATTATTATATTAGTAATGTTATTATTATTATTAATATATTTTTTATTATTAGAAAAAAAATTATATACTATTCTTCAATAATTTACATGATATAATCGTTTTTTTAAATTAATACAAAAATAAATATGTTATTATATGTTATATACACAATAAAAAGAAAAGAAATATATATTTAGTTTTTTAATAATTTAAAGTACAACAGATATTTTAAATATTTTTTTATTAACAAAAAATTAATGCTAATAAAAAATCATTTTGTAGTCACGTGTAAATGTTATAGACAAAAACGTCAAAACTCGTGTGATGACATGTCTTTCCTTTCTTGTCTTTTCAAAATGATAGGATGGAAATCTTGAGTCTCCTTCAAATCCATATTTCTTTATCATCTCAAATTCTTTGAAACAAACACTGAAGTCACTTTCAAATTCATCCTTGCTTATTCATCTACTCACCCTCCCTCAACTTCATCCTTGGAAGAAAACACACTCTAAGTGTTAGTTCTCAAGTGAGTACTCACTAAAGTCTCACATTGAGTAATATAAAGAAGAGAACAGCAGAAAAGTATTATAAAAATAAAGAGTTGTTTTTTGAAGTCACCACAACTCAAAAGATCTATTGGGTGTATGGGGGACTAGGTAGTTGTATGTTATTGGAAGGTGTGCAATTTTTTGTAAAAAAAATTGCACTATAAAGGATTTGCACTTTTGGTCCATAACAAATTACACAAACTTGGATGATATAGACCTTGGTGCTGAATCACATTAAATTTCCTGTGTTTTTTTATTTATATATGTGATATGGTCATGAAATATGAGATGTGGACAAAAAAAATCTTAAAAGAAAAGAAAGACTATAGAAAAACAAAAAAGTAAAAATATGAAAAGGGGAATAAAAGGGATCGGGGAATGACAAGAGCTTACATATGAAACAACAAAATATAAAAAAACCTTACGATGATAAATAATTTGACTATGACAAAAAAAAAATGGTTATTTATTATTCACTTAATGACATTATTTAATGAGAAAAAGAATCAAAAAGACATTGCAATCTTAGAAGAAAAAAAAACTAAAGAAAATTTTGAAAGAGTACAGAGAGACTATGAAAATTTTATAAATAAATAATGAAAAATTAAAATTCGAATTCGTAAACTTAATAAAATACAAATTGTTAATTCTTATTTTCTTTTATAAAAGATTATCTTTATTAAACATAAATTGAGTCATATAAATATTAGATATTCATACATGTTGACCAACTTACATTTTTTTTATTTCGACAGCACTCGGACAGAACAATCTAAATCGTAATTTGTTTTAGAATAACAAAATAGAATGGTGAATCAATCCATTTCTTCAACTTTTCTAAAACACAGTTCACCACACCACAATTTCAGTCACAACACAAAAAAGTCTTAAATAATGTGTCAAAACAACACAATTATGGTGGCATTAGCTACATTTGATTGCAATTCCTTAGAATGTTGAAGAATATGAGAAAGCAGTGAGTGAGAGTGACCAGGATTTAGAATCTTGTCCAAAATGAAGTAGAAAAGCAATATTGAGGGTTTGCGTTGGGATTTGGTAAATGTATCTTGGTGAAGAATTCAGCGATGCGCTTATATCTCAAAACCATAGAAAAAATGTCAGCTTCAATTAATACATTTCCATACAATATTTTTTTTTTCTTTCAAATAATCTTAGAATATAAAATTATCACTTGTTTCAGACTTTTAAATGTTAATAAGATGTCACATAAAATAAATCATTTTCACTTAAAACAAATAATTTAAATATTTCACAATTAACTAGCGAATTTTATAAATATAATACGTTAATATGTGAACCGGTAAAAAATCTTTTTGGATTTTTCTTTTTAGGATACAGTTGATGAATACCATAAATAAACCCACGAACAACAATAAAGAAAACGAGTTTCATAAGCTACATAGCTGAATTGTTATCTAACATTATGTCCAATTTAAGAGACATAATATGAAAAGAGTAAGGATTATGAGAGAAAGCAACATTGGCGGAACACGTGGTTTTCAACCCAATTTCTGCTACAACCATAAAATAACATGATAGGAAACTAAATCTTTTGGGCCTCAACCAGTAACCCAATACGCAGAGGCCCGTTAAGGTTTACACCCCAGGCCCAAGTGATGATTTTGAAATAAGTTTTTTTCTATAAATAAACGTTATTGGTTGACTATCTAATTGAAAATTATTATCCAAGAAGTTCGAACTGCTACTTTATTGAAAAAATGTGTATGAATAGCCTGATTATGTAACACTTTGAGCTAATTTCTTTTTATCTACATTTGTTTTGGGAAAGCTGGTGCATGATTGGGATTGTGTGTGTATTGGACTTCAAATACTTTTTCTGTGTGCTAAACCTAATAAATCTGCTCCATGTTTTTTCTCTGATTCATGATCTAGCTGCAGAGTGCCTCAAGTGACAACTTCTTTGCAGTTCCCGGACATGGGTCTCCCCCAAAAACTTCAGCAGCTACAGTCACAGAGCAAGATTGCTTGCCAATGCAGTTCTACAAATAAGAACAATAATACATAATACAAAGTAGCAGAAGAAAAAGGTAACACTGATAATAACAAAAAGAAGCATGAGCATAGCATGCTGGAGCTAAACAGCATCATAATCATTCAGAACCAAATGGTTCATAAACAAAAAAGAGTGCCAACTGATACAAAATCTAAATTGTAAAGGGTGAAGCTGATTGGGGTACCTTTTCAGGAGCATCATATGATCTGTGAGCATGACAGCTTCCCTCTCTATAGTTTCCACAACTTCCCTGTGGCAATCCATAACTAGCAAACTTAATCTTGGATATCTTTTGCCCAGGTGGACACCATAAGTGAGCCTTGGGTCTATTAATTTTCCCACTGTCAAGCATCTGCCTGTTTTTAAGAGTTGGTTGCCCTTCATATATATCTGAACAAACACTTGCTGTTGTTCTTTTCACCAAGGAAATTCCACTGGGGTCTCCTCCCCATTCTTCAAACACAACCAGATAGTTCCCACTTGGGTTCAGCCACGACCGAGGAACATGGTACCTGTCCAATGTAAACAATAGGTTGTCAATGTCATGAATCATGATGATGTTCAACTTACTCACACCATTCACTGAGCAGAAATAACTTGTATCAGCTCTTACCATCTCTGGGAGGGCTCTCCACAGTTCGTCTGGCACTTTTTCTCAGTGTAAGTTCCAGTGTAGGAACATTCCCCACAACCACCGCGTGCTATATATCCAGGCCAATGCCGTCCAATGCTTCTACCATTTATCCATACTTGGCCCTTTCCCATGCTAATCATGTCCAGAGCCAATGGATCATTGCCTTCTGGTGTGCTAAAAGTTGTCTATTCACACATCACAGCATAAATGTGTTAGAAGAAATATAAACTCTTACGTGAACAAATACCACATTTGTTGAAATTCAATCTTACCTTGTACCATGTCAAAGGCTGTTTTTTAGCCAATAATGATCCTTCTACCCATTCAACTGAACTACTCCCACTTACAGTGTTAAGGTTTAAGGCTTCTCCCTTGAGACCAATCTGCCAACAAAATGCAGATGAGTAGTGTCTTATTTCTGTGGTGACACACACATATCACTATGATTGAAACTGTGCAAAACAATGGTAGATGACAAACCTTGTAAGACCATTTCTGTTTAGACAAGTCTCTAGTCCCCTCATTTAGACCATTAAGTGTGACTGGGCCTAACACCCCAGCATTCCATGTCTCAAAGTGAGTCCCAACATTCTGGCATTAATGGAACATTGGCATAAGATAGGAAGAGGAAAAGAATCTTCAAATAATTTATATTTGTAGAAATCGTAAAAAATACTAGAGAGGAAGAGAACTAACTGGGAGACCAACGGCAATACTTAGTAAAGATATCTTATTATTGCCAACCCTCAGCTTAACACCGTCACTAAATGTTAATTTAGGGAACTCCAATCCCCCATACACAGTACCTGCATTTATTGAGAAAATGGATAAGTATAAGCGATAACAAAAAAAAAAAATGGATTGGAAATATATCATTACCTGAAAGTTGACCATTGATGAAAACATGTAAAGCATGGCCAGCTGACATCACGGTAAGAACAGGAGATTGTCCTCTCTTTATAAAACCTTCATTTGCATCAATGTTGACACTGGACAAGGGACAATAATTTCCATTATTAGATGGAGCGAGGATACAAATAGTAAGTTTCAAGAAGTTGAACATTTCCATTATTAGTTTTATAGAAGTCAAATACATGATGAGTTGACAGATACTTACTCTGTCATATACCACAAATAATCTGTAGAATCTCGGGTGATATTAATCTGCTCCCAAAGTGCATATGCTGTTAAGGGATCATCTTCACTTGAAGATGCTGGTTCTTCATTGTATGACTGCCAATCAAATGCAGTGTTCACAACAGTCATCTTCTGCAGAGAGCTTTGAGCACCAACCTGTTTACATACATAGCATTGATAGCATGAATATGAATACTTGGAAAAAAAGAACCCAATATGAATACAGAGATTTTCTGCTTAAAATCTGTCAATGTTTTTGTCCTGAACAACAGAAAAAGTACTCAATATTACAATTCGTATGAGAAATATGTTAGTGACAGAAAAGTTCTGCACAATTTCTAGCTACACTCCTCGATAAAATAAAATAAGCTTGACAAACAGCATTGTCTTACTCTTGCAGTGTTGAAAACTTCAGTTTTGCAATCAGGAAGGATGCTGACAGACCAAGGTGGGAGGTCATATTTTCCATTTCCAAATGTAATTGTTGAGGAAGATTTGGTGTCATAGTTTGCAAGGAATGCAGCACAAGTAGCAGAAGTCTTGAACACATGTACCTAAAATAAAATTAAAACAAACAGTAAATAAATTTTCAACAAGTCTCTTCAGTATTCTTCACAAGTCACATCACAGTATAGTTCTTACCTCAAGGTTTTTACCAGGCCATGTCACTGTGGGATCTACAGACACTAAAGCTGGCTCACACAGCTTTATTGCTTTATGTAAATCCCTCAAATGCCCCCATTTTGGTTCATTTAAAAGTCCTGACATAGTTAAACAAGCTTCAGACTAATATGAATATGTTCAACTTGCAAAAGCATAGTGATTAATATTCACGCCAAGCATCAATATAAGCAAGTAATTAAAAATAAATAAATCTTTTTAATAGATTTAAATTTGCATGGTGTCATCATTCAAATCATGTCAATAAATTAACCTAATGTCTCTGCCTACCGTATTCATCAAGGAGACCATCGTAGTCATAGCTGGTGGCAATGAAGGGGCCACCTGTTGTCCGATCAAAGTTAGTTCCTCCATGGAACTGGATCCAAAAATGATACATTTTAGACTCAAATCAAAGTTTCCAATGAATGAATACATGGTACATAAAAAGGTGGGAAGAGTCTATTGACATTGGTCAACAAATAGATCATAAAGACAATGCTACAACCTACCATGTAGTAATTAACAAATGAACCACCATTTTGTACAAATCTAGCAACAGAGAAGGCCATGTCTTCTGCAGGTCTACGAGGTACGGGGCCACCAAACTCAGTGTACCTACAGAACACGAAACATAAAACTGAATACAGGATCCAGACCAGTTATTACTGTCATTTATTTGTCGAACATACCAGCCAGTCCAGTTCTCTGTCCACATTTTGGGTTTGTACACCTTGTTAGGAGTGAAGTTTTCACAGTAGTATCCATTGCAGGTGTTAATCTATCGACAAAGATGCAAGGGAGTTCAATCAATTTGCCAATGAAAATGACAGAAATGGTGATGACACAAAAATGGGTAGAACATACTATAAGAAAACCTACATCAAAATATCAACAACAAAAGCAACAATCGGATGCAACAAAACAACCAAAACATTATTGTACATAAAAGAAAACACAACAACAAAGGTGGGACACACAAATTTATGGGAAGAAGATAAGAATTATTCTCCAAATGTTTCTTTTTTTATTTTTCTTAAAAGGGTTTGAGCAAAAGGGTCTTACAACAGGATCCGGAGCATCTTCTTGCTTGCACATAATCCAGGGGACACCAGTATCTAAGCCCACAGCCATTTGAGCAGCCCATTGGGCATAAGCTTTTCCAGGAGCACCAATTTCCCACTCCACTGGTCCATATTCGTTTTCTATCTGTCACATTCAATTTTTGGCCAAAGAAAATGCCATCAATAAATGGTCATTATTCTAATTAATTGGCCTTGGCCTAACTAATAAAACTTCAGTTATAAAAAACTAACATCACAAAATGCAAAGTTGAAACTTGAAAGCAATCCTAAGAATAAATATATGATTCAAACCCCAATTCCTTGCCTGTGACATAATTATTGGACCTCCCTGAGTCTGGAACAATTTCTCCGCCTTCATCATGCTCACAATCTTCTCAGTAAACTTTTGCATTGCCGCCTACATCATTACCAAAATTGAACGATTGCTTACAAAATGAACAGGATTTCATAATTAAACTAGAACAATAACAACCGAGCAAAATTGAAAATTCCAACCTTAAAAGGTTCATTGTCTGTTCTGAAAGAAATACCCGGAACATACTTGAGCCAAACAGGAAACCCCCTGAATATCGAACAGAAAGAAAAGACCTTTAAACATTGCTAGACAGTGTTGTCCTTTTTCAAAACAAATTACCTCAGAATATATAGAATTATAAGACAAGTTATCAAAATCATTACCCGAAGTTCCACTCAGCACATACGAAGGGACCAATACGGAGATGAAGATAGAGACCAGCCTGCTGCACCACCTTGATGAACTTAACCAGGTCGTATCTATCCTCGAAATAATACTGAATTTTTCAGTTACCCCAAATTTCAGATAAAAGAAAAAAGAGTGAGCTTTCTATCAACTTTGTGACAAGTGGAAATTATATATTTTAAAACTATGGAAATAACATTTGCGTTACTACCTTTCCAGGAGAAGGTTCATGTCCATTCCAAAACACATAGGTTTGAATAACATCTATGCCTCCATCTTTTGCCTTTTGAATAAGGTCTGGCCACATCTACAGCCACCAGAGACAATGAGAATGGAGAAACAAAAAGCTTTTCAGTGTAAAAAGTGAAAAGTCTTTATAAGTACCTCAGGTGTGCTTCTTGGGTAGTGGATGGAGCCTGAGATCAAAATTCTTCTCTTCCCATTAACAAGAATCGCTTTGTGATCGTAAGTCACAGAGGCTGTGACTGCACAGACCCACAAAAATAGCAACAGGGCATAAAAGATCCCTCTTGGTAAATTCTCCATAAGAACCCGTGAACCCGTCAGTGTCCTTCACACATTTAAAAAACAAAAACAGAAAGTCCGAATGAGAAGAAGGGGACAAGAGAAACACGGTTCTGATGTTCCTTCACAATGTATTTTGATGCTTTTGAGGTTGAAGGGAGATGGCAATCAAAGACTTAAATATAAGAAAGGTAGTTTAGTTGTGGAGTAGTTTTGGTGGGTTTGTGCAGTTTGAGAAGGCTGCAACTCCTTTATATACATTTGAAAATCTAAGCTACAAATACACTTTGGAGTCTAGCTAGAACTGGGTCCCATTTTCTCCCTCTGGTTCACTGTTCTGCAAATGTTTTTGGAACAAATTATCCGTATCAGATATCCACGTGTAAAACAGACTTCAACATTAATAAAACCGTAATAATACATATACTAAATAATCTACAATAATATATAATATATCACATATTTCGATATTTCTATTTTATTTTTAATTATTATTTATAAAATTAATTATTTTATAAATAGCTTAATTTTTAACTGATATTTTAATTTTTTTTAACCGTTCAAATTTTTTTTGTATATATTTTTTATTTTTCAAATTTTACATTTAAAAACTATTTTAATAATTAATTATATATTTTCTATTTATCTTAATTCAAATTTATATAAAAATTAAAAAATTTTATATGAAAATTAAAAAATGTAAACAGACATACACGATAATATCTATGTGTTCATTAGTAATAATGAGAATTTTTTTAACCGATTTTTGATACTAATTAAGATAATAGATATGTATTGAAATTTATAAAAATTTATAGTCAGTCGTGATATTAAATGATATGAATCAGAAAAAATAAAATTTCAAAAGAGATAGAAAGAGAGAATCGTAGAAAGTGAAGAAAAAACATGAAAAATAAAAACTTATTACATAATAAACATTTGAAGCAACAAAATATCAAAATAGATTTTTTATAATACCTTGAAAATTTTTGACATAAAAAGACAATACATTACATTGCATAAATAAAATTACTCTAACAAAAAACTGACTGGTTATTTATTGTTTAATTAATGACACTGTTTAATGGGGAAAAGAATAAAAGAAAAACTTCGGAATCTTAAAAAAAATTAAAGAAACTTTGAGAGAAGAGTACAGAGAGACTATGAAACTTTTGAAAATAAATAACTAAGTAATTACATTTTTAATTCGTAAACTTAATATAAAACAAAATTTTAACTTATTTTCTTTAAAAAAAATAATCTTTACTAAACATAAATTAAGTCAATAAATATTAGAAATTTACAATATTTTATTCCGACAGCACTCGGACAGAACAATCTAAATCGTAAATTGTTATAAAAAAAAAAAAAAAAATATATATATATATATATATATAATGGTGAATAAATCCATTCATTAAACTTTTTTAAAACACAGTTCACCAGACCACAATTTCAGACACAACACAAAAGAAGTCTCAAATAATGCGTCAAGACAACACATTTGATTGCAATTCCTTAGAATGTTGAAGAATATGAGAAAGCTGTGAGTGAGAGTGACCAGGATTTAGAATCTTGTTCAATATTTAGGGTTTGCGTTGGGGTTTGGTAAATGTATCCCAATTTCCTTTGTTGTCACTATGAGTGCACATAAAATAGAAGTGTGATATGTGACGTAAAAAAGGACCTACTTTGGGCTACTTTCACTCTAACCTGTTGCTCTACTTCCTCATAAAGGAAGATTCCAAGTTGCAAGTACCTTATGTTAACCTACTTTGAATCCAATCCCATTCTTCTTCTCTTCTCACAAAAATAAATATCATCCTCTTTTTACCTTCCACCCACATTATTACACGGAGGGAAACAACATTCTACATTATAAAAAAATATATTTCATATTTTAAAATATGATTAAGGGTTAATTTCGTGTTTTTTTTCTCTGTTATAAGTTACCAGTATATCCGTGAAAATTAATTTGGTAGGTAGATACACTATTAAAATCATATACAATTAGATACTACATATATCAATATAGTCAATTATTTTGTAATTATATATATTCATTTAATAAACTAATTTTTTTCTATTTTAATTGTAAGAACACTAATATTTTGACATCATATTTTTTTTTATTATTTAACACGGTTTCTCATACTTATTTATTTACTTTTTTTCCTTAAAAATATAAAAGTTAATTTTTTTAAAACTGTTTTATTCTTATAAAAATTATCAAATAATATTAAATAACTTTTTCTTATTTTTACTATTTTAATGCAGCAGCCACCAAAAACATAAATTGAATGAAACCACTTCATACTAATTTGTTTAAATAACACTCTTTTTTTATTTGATTTTCTTAGATATTAAGTTTATTATTCAAAAATAAGGATTAAATATATTTATAATTTTCTGATATAAAATTAGAATTTGTTCTTTTTTAAAACTTTAATAATTTTAGTTTTTAGATTTTAAAAATAATTAATATAATTATTTTAACATAACTAATTATATTAATTTTTTTATTGTTATTGAAGTAAAAACACGTAAAAAATAAAAATAATTTAAATATTAACCTGAAACATGTTTGTTAAAAAAATTTAAATATAAACTTACGCGACTTTTATTCTACAAGTAAAAGAAAGTTTAGTTTTAATTTTTTTTATTATTTACAATAATAATGATAATAAATAAGAATAATAATAATAAATAAAGATGAATTATTACAATGATTGCCAGTCTGTCATGATGATAATTAACGCGTTGCTTCAAACAAATATTATCAAATAATATGGCACACTTGTGCATTAACAAAGCACGAATGTTTACGGGGTTTGACAATTGGATGAACTAATTTGATTTAATTTAATTTTAATTAATTAAATTAATTATTTTATGATTAGATAGAATTTCACTTTTGACCCAATTTTTAATACTTTGAGTGAGATATTTTGCATGTTCAACTCAATATCATCTAACTCACATTACTGAATAATATTAATATAGTTATTATTTAATATATTAATTAAATATATAATTATGATATATTTATATGGTTGGACTCAAGTTTCATTGGTATTGTATCTCCCTAGTGAAACCTTCCTCTGTAAATCCTAACAAGTGGTATCAGAGTTGATGGTTAAAACCGGCTCAGACGAGTGCAATATGGTCATAGTATCGAAAGTCTTCATGACAAGGATTACATGTAAGTGTGTTCCGTTAAGAAGAATGACGGTACAGAAAAGGGCGTACAAGGAGTACTCGATGTTGGGAATGCTTCCGTTGGAGAGGGAGTGTACCAATGTGGTTGAAGAGATTTACCCTTGAGGGGAAGATCGTTAGGAATCTAAGTGTAAGTTTAAGTCGCACAATGAGAAAGTAAAGCATTATATAAGAATAAAGACTCATAAACCCATTTCCTTAAGGTTTTGGGTTGAGAATGGTATCAGTGCCTTATATGGTTGGACTCAAGTGTCATTGGTGTTGTATCTTCCCAATGAAACTCCTCTATAAATCCTACCAATATTCAATTATTTAAATATTTAATATTATAGTTAATTTTTTAAAAATTAAAAAAAATCTGTTCATGCTACAAATTTTAGAAAAAGGGATACATCATTCAATCTAATCCAACTTAGCTTGTGTGTAATAAAAAACTATAGAAATTCAGCATAATTTTATTGCGTAGTAAGATTAATTTGGGCAAAAATTTTACCTAGTGTATTCGTTTACACCCTTATTGAAAATATATGGTTCTAAATATGAAAAATATAAATTTTAGAGGCATTATTTTCTAATATATCTCTATGTTGTAAAATAGTACCAAACCGTATACTATAATTTATTGAAGTGTCTCATATTGAAGTTAGATGATTTAGATTGTTCAATGTTATTTTTTAAATCATATGAAATAATGTGTTTAAAATTGAATCTCTTATGTATAGAAGTTGTATTGACTAACACAATAAAAAAAGAAAGAATGAAACAATAAGATATTGGTAAAGGATTAAGCTCCTTATGAACCAACCAAACATATTGATGCCATATCTTAGTTTCCTTGCCTAGAAGAACAAGTTATATGTATCCTTTTATCCAATGACGGATTTTAGAAGGCATGTAGGGGAATGACTCCCAATTTTTTTTTTTAAATATATTTTATTTAAAATTTGTTGATTGATTTTTATTTCTTTTATAAAATATAATATTTAATATTGATAAATAATAAAATATAAAATTAAATATAATAAATAATAATAAAATTTATTGAAATAGTTTTCTTATTCTTTCTTATTTTAAATTTCTCATATATTGTATTAATTTATTATCTTGCATATTTTCTTTTGTTTTTGGTTTAAAAAAAAATAGACACAAATTCATTCTCATCTCTCATTATTTCTTTTTTCATTCTTTAAGATAAAAAAAAATGTATCTCTCTTTTATCTATTGATAGTGAAATATTAGTTCAATATTTAGTATATTTTTCATCTTATGAGTTTATTTGTATATTTATTTTTTCATCTCATTTTTTCATAATCGTAATTTTTAGATGTGATTTGATTATTATATATTTTTTTAGTAATTATGTCCATCGGTTCTTAATTAGATTTTGATAAATTATTTTTTACTCTTAATTGAAAAAAAGTATATTGATGAAAAAAAAATAATAAATCCATTTTTTTAAAGTGATAAAAGGAAAGATACCCGTGAATATGAAAATAATACAAATTTAACTCTTCACCTATTTTTAAGCATGATACTAAGGATCAAATTTTTGAATTAGAAAAATCATTTCTTAAGATTTAAGTGGAAAGTTTCATATTAATTGGTTGGAATTATAAGTGAGAAGTTTCATATTAATTCTTTTGAACTTATTCTAAAAAAGCGTTCACAAATATGGAAATATATATAGTGAAACAGGTGAAATTAGAAAAACTTATTTAAAAATTAGATTTATACAACTTCAAAACTATAATTTTTTAAAAAAAACATAAAAAAAAATTCAATACTAAATTATATTTTTTTTTTTATTGTTATAGTAGTGACAATGATTAAACATATAAAATTTGAATATATTATTTTGGCCCTTTAAAATTTTTTATCAAGATTCGCCACTGCTATTATACATATTGGTATAAATTGTGTACTGTAAATTTTTTATTATTAAAAATTTAATAGAATAATTTTTAATCATTTAAAATATTTAATATTATCAAACACAATAATTCAAAAATTTAAATGATAATTTAATAATTCAAAAATAATCTAGAAACTCCTATCATAAAATGTAATTCCATATGTATACATTATATTATATAAGAGGTAACAAAAAATGTTACCCAATAAATTTGTATTTACATGATCCTACCGTATTCTTATTGAGTGCAATTTTAGAAAATGTAGTTTAAAATATACATTATATTTGATGAATCTATTTAGCATCTATTGACCAAGAAGCAAATGCAATATTCAAAATCACAAAGCTATAAAGTAGCTTGCTTTCTCTCCAATCATAATTTTATTAATCTTTTGATGGTGGAAACCAACCCTTAATTATTAATCTTCAAAATTTTCCCAAATATGAAGCAAAGAATGGTGAATCAGAGTTTGTTATTGTTCCATGCGAGACAAGGATGCATGAACGGACATAATCATAGGATGGTCTAATCCCATGACGTAGCTTCGTCTTCAAGTTTCTTATTTGTTTATTTTAACGCTCTTCGAAACATTTTTCGAACTCATTCTAGAAAAATCAAAGATCAGATTATGCTATGAATAATTTATAAAGTAAAAACATTAAATAAATGGTTGGTTGAACATATACTTTATTATTCCTCTACATACATAATGCTAATTAAAATTATTGAATACCTTGCAAATATAGTATACAAATAGAACAATCTCAAACGTCACATGTGAGGACCACAAAAAATCATGCCATTTGCAAGTTGTAAACATCCAATTTAATGAAATTAAATGAAACTGCCAATTTAAATTGAAATGGTAATGACTATCATATGCCTTTGTTTAATCCTAATCAATGCAATTTCCAGCAAGTCTTGTGTATGCATATTGAAAATGAATAGACTTTTCTAAACTCACCAATAAATAAGTAATTACCTAAGTTAGCTTAATGAATAAGCATGTGATCGGTTTTAATATTGTAGAGGAATGAAAGAACTTAATTTTGACTATTTTTTTTTATTTGCAAGCTAGTGTTGTTCTTTCTTTGCCACTTTACCATGGAGTAATGCTAAAGTTACAGATATGAATTAAAACGAAAGTTAGCATAAGCTAAAAAAAGTGTACTTGCCAAACAGTGGGTGGATGAGGTTTTCTGTTACGATTTGATGGCTCTGATTCATTCATAAAATAATCATAATCCAACCCACAAACCACTGGAATTGTGCAAATCATAAACTAACTAAGCTGTCAATAATGGATAATGGAATATCTCATCATAGACCTAAACTTTAGAAATTATTGTATGCAACAATAAATAATCTAGTTATTATTATAATGTTGATTAATATACTGAATTTGAATCAGATAAGGTATGCAAAATCTAGTTATTATTATAGTTATTGGGCCTTGTTTTGGATTTGGGCCTGAGAGGATTTAGAAAAGGGCTTTCTATGATGGTCCAAAACAATCTCTATCACTGTCATGTTTGTGGTCGCGGCGGAAGGTGGCGGGGCACAACAGCCAAATGAGCTCCTTTCATGAATATTGGTCACGGAATCAAGTTACTCTTATTCTGGACCATAACATTTTTTTGCCAACGCATCTCACTTCTTCAATCTACGTGTCAACCATTAACCCAAACAAAAAACATCCAAACCAACAAAAATCTTTCAAATACTCTCAAGAACAATCCTCATGGAGAATAATTATTATTTTAAATATTTTTTAATTACTTTACATGAAATCATTTCACTTAAAATATAAACCTTTAGAAATTTTAACATTCTTTTTTATCGTGAATCTATATTTTTTTTATTGGCGATGTCGTGGATTTTGTTAAGGTTGGAACAATGTTGAGATGACATTCTTTGTTTTTTGTATAATGTCGATGAGGTTCCTCTAAAAGTTGATTATTTTTTTATTGTTATTAACAAAGTTTTCTTTTGTTAATTCGTAAATATTATTCTCGGTTTGATGTTAGATATTTTATGTTAGCATCAATAATATTTTCTAGATGTTGTTAAATATAATATTTTTTTGTTATTTTCAATTGTAGTTATTTTGAGTTTATATAAGTATAAATTGTTTTTCAATCAACATCAATTACGACGTTGGTCGAGGTTATCTGCCAATCAACATTAATCAAAATTACTTTGACTAATATTAACATAATTAATTTTTTTTCTATGTTAGACAAACTTTCTTTTTTATCTATATCAATGAAACTATTTTTAGTTTATGCAAGCTAAAATGATGTTTGCACAAATCTTTGTATATTGTTAAAAAATCTTTATATTAGTGATAGAAGTCACATTTCACTTGACATTATTTTACTGTAAATTAGGATTATTGACGAGTTAATGTTTCCAAGAATTTATTTTTATTAACATGGGTGAGACTATTCTTCACTCTAAATGAATTCATATTTTTTTATTAAAATTTGAAGTGGTTATTATATATATATATATATATATATATATATATATATATATATATATATATATATATATATATATATAAAAATTATTTTTGAATTGATATCATCATAGTTTTCCAAAAAAATACAAGTTAAATATGTTCTTAATCTTTAAAATTTGATGTGAAATTGAAAATTGTTTTTATTTCAAATTTTAATACAATTAGGTTCATAAACTTTAAAAATAAATAAATATTTTTTTTTTAACTCTTGAGTTAAATTTTGTAGACATATCCAACAACGTGTCTAAGATAATGTTTGCGTTGTTTTTAACATTCAATACATTGCATATCAAATATGAATCTAGAGTATCATTTAATATGTAAAAAGAAAATAAAAATGTTGGATTAAAATGACTCTATCTATTTATTTTAAAAAGTTTTAGAATGAAAATGTATTAAAATTAGGAATAAAAAAGAATTAAAATTTTGCATCTATATGTTTATGGATTACAAACATATTTAACGATTCATAAAATTAAAATTCAAATCCAATGAAAATATTTAAAAAATAAAAAATTGAAAATGTTTTGTGAAGTAGAAGCATAGATGGATGATTAGGTTAGTAGCGTAGCGATTGCAGGCAGAACCTAAAACCCTATCTCAATCCACAGAGGCCACAACATATAACCAGCCAATGCCATCACAGAAAGTAGTGCTCCAACTGAAACCCAACGTACAACGACCATCTCGTGTATACAGTTATGCAATGCAATTAAAGTGTGAGTTGGAATTTACGGGACAACCGTACATTCGCATCACAAAACCATCAACTACAATCTTTCAACTGTTCTAAAAAATACTCTAGAACCGCTCCTAGCTTAGTTGTGGATTTTCTTTTCCTCTATTTAAGATAATCTAAAATTTCTTTGAAGATATATTTCAACTTTAAAAATTGTTATATTTAATTTTAAAATTTGAGGACACTATATATATATATATATATATATATATATATATATATCATCATTTAAGACAAGGAAAAACACTAATTTTCTTGTTAAGAAAGGTTTTTGAAATCTAATAAAAGAAGGAATCTTAACCTCAACAACTCTTAAAAAACTATTACTAATGAAAAGAATTATTTTTGTCTTGTAGCTATATACGATCAGAATCATAATCACCGAATTAGGTTATAGAAAATTATATTAATGAATGTTTAGTCTGTGCTTAGGCTCACCCGCGCCATGGATGGAGCTGAAAAGTGATGGCCCCCCCTTTGGAATTTTGAAAAGTACCATAACTTTGGACTTACTTCGTATAACAGACAGGAAATAGATGATAATTTGTAAGGAAGTCTCTGTCAGGGACAGCATTGCCACCACCATCAAACGTTTACAGGAGTGATTTACAACCCCCATACGTAGCCTACTTCCTCATCGTAAATATTACAATCTTATTATTCACACTTAAATTATTATTCATTTCACACAAAACTCTCATATATGTTCTACCTTCATTATGCATGCAGGCCTCAATTTCCATGCCTTTCTCTATCGGATTCTTTTCTCCTTCCGATTAACTAATTAACAATTACCAACACTCGGTTAGGGTTCTACTTATAATGTTTTAAGAGCAATATCATCAAAAAAATAATTCACTTAATAAGTTAGGTAGATTATTTTTTCAATTTTAAATATCTGACATTTTTTAACTGTTCTTTTTTAATACATACCATACATCAACGCTAAAGATTAAAAATATATTATTACTATTTTTTTTAAAATTTTGAAACTCTAATTTGTTAATTATTTTTAGTTTTTTATATTTTGACATTAGTATTTTTTAACTCAAAAATATTACTTACTTTAAAGATATTCTCTAAAAAAAACTATTATTTGACCTACATTTCAGGGCTGATAAATGAACCTTCACTTACACAAATATGTAAGTAGATTTGTTAAAGAGATTTTGCCTGGATCAAAATTAACCTAGATCAAAGTCTTCAAGTGTGTTTTTTTCTACTAGGTCAGCTCGTGACATTGTAAAGAATCCTAAGTGCGTCATTGTGTGAATGATCCTTCACCATTTACTTAGATTGGTTAAAAGTTTGACTTGTGATCCTTTCCCTGTATCAAGAGAGAGAATGTGAGTTATTTGGAAGGAATATTTTGCACAGTGATGAGCATGGTGTGATGCCACAGTTGATGATTTTGTGTTATCTATAGGGAAAAAATGGGAGACGGCGCTAGACAGAGTGAGGAGATTAGAGACTTGAAAATTGGGAGTGGTGCCTCTCTAAAATATTCTCATTCTGTGTTGGGTTCTGTCCATTTGCCTGCACCAGCATTCAATGCTTTTTGGCAATGCACATGCAAAGAAAGAGGTGTCTCACTTCTCATGCATATCATCTTTCTTTTTTTCTTTCTTTCTTTCACCTTGTTCCAGACCCAATCAAGAACAAAATAGAGGCTGAAGCTTTGTGTATATTGTAATCCAACTATCTATAGCAAGGGCTCCTTTCTTATTGGTAAAAACTTTCTGCAGATAAGGTTCTGTCATACCTATGGGGTCACCGTATGTAGCATTTCACACACTCCATTTTTTTTGTCCCTTTAACTTTGTCTCTTTACCTGTCATCAAGTCACGTGAACTTCTTATAGCGATGGCTTTAATTTCTTACTGAGCCCTCCATCACTTACTTCCTTTTTTCCCCCCTTCTAAGTTTACTCTTTCCTTTTTTACCTCATACTTTTCGATTAATACTTAGCATACATTTAAAAGGTATATCAGAAAACCTAGCTAGGAGTAAAATTTTCATATATTGTGTGTTTTTATTAATTCTTATTATTTTGATTGTGTAATTTCAATTCATTCATTAACTCGACAAACTGTACTAAAGTGTCGCACGAGTGTAATTTTGACGATGACCTAACGGAATAATAGTGTCATGGCATCCAATGAGTGTGTGTCAATTTGCATAAATTTGTGAGAAGGACTTAGGTTTGATTTAATTTAAACATGTTTTTCAAGGAATGGTTAAGTTTCAATGAAGAGTATACACATGTTAAACTCAAAGGATTGAAGCTTATAAAAATATCTCGTTCTCAGTCGAAAATCAAAACTAGTTATAATGGACGAGTTAAGAAAAATTATATTATTAAAATAGTAAAAGTATATTTGGGAAATTAGGTTAAATCGGCGAACAAAAACGAGAAATTACGTTATTTTCTACTGATTGTGACAACTTAATGAGTCAACCATAACTATACCAAGGTTAGTTTATGAATCAGTGGAGTTAAAATAATAATACAAAAAATTTAATTGAATTGTATCCATTTAATTTAGTATTACAAAACAAAACAAAAATGTGGTGATCAATAAAAGATCATATGGTATAGATTCAAGTAGTATATGATGATGTAAACTTATCCCTGTGGTTTCTGTTCTTTATAAGAGTAGCTATAGGAACTGTTCGCCATTTCCTTTCTCTCTATCTTCTCTCTCTAAATCCTCTTCCACCTTTGTATTGGACAAAAGGAAAACCGTTTCAGTTTGCGGATTGCGCTGATCCCTTTCTGTTTCTCTCTCTCTCTCTCTCTCTTGGATTTCTTTGTGGCTTGGTTTGTCTGCGTGTGCCTGTTTTTATGTGAGCTTCCATCATGATTCCAGCCTATCGCCACTCTTCTGTGATTCCTCTAGATCTTAATGAAGATCAAAACCATGAGCTCTTCACTCCCACTCATCATGCTTACCCTTCTTTTTCTTCTCTATCTTCATCATATCCCGTCCTCTTCAACCCTCCAGATCAAGAAGCTGGATCACACTACTGGGAACCAACAAAGCACTTATCAGGTCATGAAGAGGTGAGACATACTTCAACTAATTGAGATTCATATATATTTATAATCTTTATGATCACTATGATATGTTACCATATCTTTTTGTTAATTTTGATCATGCCATCTTTATTTAGGCTGAGAAGATTAACCCTACCGTGGGATCATGGGATCACTCGGTGGCAGAAAGTGAGCTCAAGGTGACAGTTTGGAAGAAGAAAGAGAGGAGTGAAGATCACGAAGCAGCTGCTGAGGATGGTTCGGTGAAGTTGATGTCTTCAAAGATGAGAATGATGCAGAAGATGATGGTGCCGGATCAAACTGGTGCATATATAGAAGACAGCACTGTGCATAAGTTTGAAGATCAGAAGCAACCATTGTCACCGCTTGGAACTGATAACAGCAGCAGCAACAACTGTTCAAACCACAGTAACAACAACACTGTTAGGGTTTGTGCTGATTGCCACACCACTAAGACCCCTCTTTGGAGGAGTGGACCAAGAGGCCCCAAGGTACACCTTATCTTAAAACACAAATCCCAATATTGGATCCGTACTTAACTATTTTCGAACTAAATAATCTCTACCCTTTTTATCAGTTTTTAGTTTAATCACACCAGTACCCAACAAATCAATTCAGCTCTTTACTTTTATGGCTTATCCATATATATGTATATATACTCAGTAAGTAGAATTAACTAGAATATTTATATTTTGTTGAAATCAAATTAAATTTTTTGTGACAGTCACTATGCAACGCCTGTGGAATTCGACAGAGGAAGGCGAGACGAGCCATGGCAGCCGCAGCATCGGGAAATGGAACAGTGATTTTGGAAACTGAGAAATCTGTGAAGGGAAACAAGTTACAGAAGAAAGAGAAGAAGGCAAGAAGTGAGGGTGCAGCACAGATGAAAAAGAAGCGGAAGCATGGAGTTGGAGCAAAGGCATCTGAAAGCAGAAACAAGTTTGGTTTTGAGGATTTGACATTACGCCTAAGAAAGAGCTTGGCTATGCATCAAGTTTTCCCCCAGGACGAGAAGGAGGCTGCGATTCTTCTCATGGCTTTATCATATGGCCTTGTCCACGGATGAAATTTTCCATGGCTTCATTTCAGAACGTTGTTTAGGTTTCTTGTAGCAGTCTTATGACTGGCTAGTTTTATATTATTGTGTGAGATGAATGGTTTGAGTTATATGTGCGAGAAGGGGATGTAAGTTAGTTAGGAAATGGGAGGGATAATAAAGTTACATGGTTGTGGGCGATCTTATATATGTACTTTGTAATATAATGTTTGGTTTGAGCAAGTTGACGACCAAAAAGTGTGGGTCTCTTCTTGATATGCATGTCTCATTTTATCTGAAAAAATTGAATAAAATTTAGATATATTGCGATGATGAACAGTGTGATGGAGATTCATTTATTTAATGAATTGGAAGTTCCATAAGTGTTGTTTAGAGAGAAGTTAAGCAGAATGTTATGAGAAAGCAACAGAACTACTTTATTTCTTTGGTTCCCACGTTGGTTGGGGTCCTTTATAGAAGCTTTTCCCAGGGCTCACTTAAAAAGCTATTAATTATTCCACATTGACCTGACGAGCTTCTCAATCATGACAGTGATAATTCATGTCCGGGATGCAGCTTTTTGTGTCTTGGAGACCTCTTTGTGGGTTGTGCTCTTGATTTGGACTTTGTCTGCTTCATAATATGAGCTTGCATGCAAACCAGAAAGGAAGCCCTGTATGGTTAATTAAGTTGCTCTTTTTATACAGCTGCATGTGTTGTATGTAAATCTTATCAGATTATTAGAATTGTGTTCTTTTTATCTGCTACCTCGTGTTTTCGTACAATATCAATACTTAACCAGTTCAAACATTTTGAAAAACATTTTTCAAGAGTAATATCAACACCTGTTATAAACATGTAAGGTTTAGTATAAAGTAAAACAGCCAGAATGTGAAAACTGTGTTTATATGTACTGAAAAAATAATGTTTATCATGTCCATTATATCAATATATTCCTAATCTGAAATTTAAAATTAATTTTTTAAAATTTAGGAAACAATGAATAGAGAAATTATTTGGAGTAAGAGTAAAATTCTCTCTGAGACTTCCTAAACAACTTAATAACATAAACAAATAATTTGTTTTCTTAACCATTTCTATCATAAGGTCTGGATTATAAAGTGAACTTGAGAGAGTAAATGAAAATTAAGAAAAAAGAATAAAAAGTTAAGATTGTTTTTATTAAGAACAAGTGAATTTACGGAAATTTTATTGATGTGATAAAGTAAATTTTATTGTATATTAATGTATTTAGAAATATTTTATAAAATAATTTTTTTAAAACAATTTAATGTAAAAATGAATTTATAAAAATGTATTTAAGTTAAAATACAAATTTATTATAAAATTTTAATTAATAAAACAACTATATGTTTTATAATAAAAGTATATTGAAATAAATTATCAAAATTTAAATAAATCTATTTTATTTATTATTTTAATACATTTATTTTAACTATTTACTTATTTTAGTTTATAAATTTTTATGGTCCTCTCAAAACTGTCTTTCCATAATGGATTACTGAATTTGATTGTAATTGATTATGGGTGGTTTTAAAAACTTTCTTCACACATTCAGATAGAAAGTTGAATAGAAAAAAAAAAAACCTTTTTACCTTTTTTAGCTAAATAAATCACTTCTATACTCATAAATTAATGCATTAAATTAAGATTAATCATTTCATATTCATTCATATAATTATGTTGAAGTCCTGAATTTCAATATAAAAAAAATCACTAACACAAGAAAAACGACATGATTTACCTTGATCTTTAATTTTATAGCAAATAGAGTTCTCCAAGGAATATAGTTTTAATAGGAAAGAGTTTTCTTTAGTTTTGGGCATTTTTATGATCACTTTCGATCTTGATATGATATGACTTTGTGGTTGTTGAATGGAGACTTGCCTTTTCAAGTATGTGTGTTGACTTAATATTTAATTTAAAGGAACATGAATTTTGAGTTGGTACAATGTCTAAGAATCTTTGTTATGTCTTGTAAGTGGAGAAAAAAACTTTTGTACAGTTAATCCTATATTTGATGTCATTAACATGTCATGTTATTACATGACAGATGCACCATAAAATCGAAAACATTAATTATGCACAATCTTAAACATAAAGTATAACTCTTAAAAATTAGTAAACAGGAAAGAAATCTTGATTCTATGCTGATTTTTTGTTGTTTTTCCTGTACTGTATCTTTATATTATCTTGATGACAAAATACCAACATGAAGACATAAAAAACCAAATATTAATAAGAGTTTGGTTTCATAAGTTATAACAATTAGAATGAAGTCTTGTCCTTCTAAACCTTTAAGATATAGTTAATGTACCCAAAATAAATAAAGAAAGTTTTATTTATTTAAAAATATAACTTGTTTCAAAGGATGAATTTGAAAGTAAATGAATAAATAAATTTGAGAAAATCGAGTGGAAATTATGGTGTTGTGTGTTTTAAAGTATAACCGGACGAAGAATTCCAACAATTTCAATTAATCGAAATATATAAATTTGAATTATTTACATTTAATTTTTTTTATTTTTTAGTAAGTATTTTAGATTTTTTTTATTCAAGTAAAATAATTTAATTTCTATTTTAATTTTATTTTTTAGTAAGTATTTTAGATTTTTTTATTCAAGTAAAATAATTTAATTTCTATTTTAAGTCAAATTAAATTTTATCTTAGATTTCAAGTTAAATTAGTTTCACGTTTGATCCAAGACAATCAGTCTTGAATTTTAGTCGGGACTAACTAGGTTTGACCTTTAACCTGAGTCGACTCCTTTCAACTTTCGAGTAGAAGATATGAAAGTAAAAAAATTTATAGACAAAATTTATAATAGTTTGTAAATGATTTAATAAATATGATAGATAAAAAGTATTTTAATAAATGAAAAAGTAATATTACAATTTTACTCTTATTGTTAAAATTAATAGAATAAAATTTAGTTAGTTAAAATTAAAATAAAATATGAATTGCTAGTTTTTAAATAAAAAATTAATAACTATAATTAATTTAAAATGAAATGTAAGTGGTTACAAACAATTTTAATCAAACATTAAAGTATAATTAAATTATTATTATTGATTAATTATTATTGTTATGATTACTTTTATTTGTATTTTATCTAGATGTTATATTATTTTTTTATTAATTTTTTTCATCAATATTACTATTATCATCATCATCATGCACAATAAAATAAAAAAAGAAAAAGTTAACATCATTTTGATAATTATACAGTTGATGATGAGCTGTCTCAAATTCCCTTTCTTTCATTCTTCATCTCATCTACCTTAAGTCAGTGCAATATCCTAAAAGAAACAGTTTAATCATTCTCCCTTCTATCTGCATTAACAATAAATATACCCAAACAATTATTATGATGGTTTGGAAAAGTATTCTTATTCACTATTTTCTTAAATTATGAAAAACAAAGAAAATATAATTGATATGTGTTTATGCCGGTAATATTCATGTATTTTACAAATAATGTTATTTATTTTTTTTGAAAAAGGTATTTTAGCTTACACCTTTTGGGAGTATTGTAGTAAAGTGAATGTTTATAAATATATTCTTTTACATGCTTTAAAATAAACAACATTATTTTAACACCTTAATAAAATAATTTAACATATAATTATACTAAATATATTAAAAAATGGTATGTATTAATTTTATCTTACTCGAACAGTGATAACGTGGTTTTCCTCTCTCTTCCCATAAAAAGGGTAACATATGATAGATTCCGGTAAGATTGGGAAACGGAACGGTTTATGATTGGGCCGTATGATGGCCCATTTTGGGTATCAATGTTTCCATGTGTAAGAGAATGGGCCCTAAATAAAAGGTCAAAATCCAACATGACTTGATGTTGGTAAAAGTTGACAAGAGAAGAGACAAAAGACAATGGCGTTGCAATGACTCGTGATGTGTGAAGATCAAGAACGTGAACATCTGAGGTTTGTTCTGTAGCAGATCACAGTGCAGAGTGATCATCATTCTGTTTGAAGAAATGACAATGGGCGAGACTCCCCCACCTGCACCTCCAACTGGGTTGCTTATGAAGCGCTGCAAGTTCATTTGGCGCCTTTTGCTGCTCTCTAACCTTGCTCTTGGAGGTCTCTTTATGTCCCTTTCTGCATCCATTATTATGCTTCATTCCTTCATTTATTTATTTCAATACTGGGTTCTTGCTTCTTATTGATATCGTCGGTTACATTGCCCTCTTCAGTTTTTGCCTTTCAGGTGTTCGACACATTGCTTAACAAGATTGAGTTGCTTTTCTTTTTTTTTTCTTTCGAATAAGATTCCTTCATGCCTCGTGCACTTGCATTTGCACGTGCACGTGCACGTGCTTCACTTCCTTGAATTATACACTTTATTGATACTCGAAAGGGAAATTTTTTTCACCCGTAATAATCTTACCTGATATAGCAGAACTATCTACAGTGGAGGATTTTGTGTTCTTTAACAGAAAAAAAAAGGTCCATAGGAGTGTTTAGGGTAATAAATAACATTGAAACTGTAAGAAAGACATCTTTGATTGAGGTGTTTTTGCTGACTGGCTTGATTGCTGTAGATATCAATTTAAGTATGTTGTTCATATGGAGATGACGATATTCATGATATACTACTCTACTATGCTGAAAAACTTATGTATTTTTACTTTGGTTTATCATAATTTTTTTCTTATTGGTTATGATGTACTGGGAAATGTTATCACTGATATTAAGGTGTGAATGTAATGTGGGGATTGTTTCTTTTGTATTTGAATGGCATTTAAGAAAGGAGCTCCTTAAATCCAAAATTGATGAAGTTGAAATTAGAGTCTATTTGGGTGTTTGGGGGCATTGGAGGGAGGGTTTAAGGGCAATAATTGGCGCATCTTAATGGTTATCATTGCTGGTGGGTTTTGGATTTTAGTCACTTTTATTGGTAAATGAACGCTTTTATTACGTAACTGCGTGTTGTGACGAGAGAACTGGTACTTTTTGGATTTGTGTAACATGATTTTTCTGTTAGTACTGTACAACTTGCTCAGAAAGCATGTAAAATTAGTATCACGGTGGTTCAGGTTGTAAGAATTAAATGTATGTTTAAAAATGAGTGGTACTGATGTCTTTTTCTCTTTTCGTTTCTTGGTTACATTGATGGAAATGTGAGAAAATGACAGTTTAGTGATTGATACCTTTTATTTTTTAAATAACACCTTCGTATTTTGCAGTTTGATGAAATAGCTATGGTCAATAATTCTACCACACTAAGCCATTGGCCACTTGAGTTATGTCAATTACAAAGTTAAGGCATAACTAATTATTTAATCCCTTGATGAACTATTTAATGTATTTAGGACATTCTTTTCAATAAGATTGTGTTTTATAATTTAAAAAGTATGATACGAAAATAATCAGCTTGACAGATAGTATTCATGGCTATTCTTGTATTTGTAACTTGATGTTGCATTGAAGTTAAAAAATCGTTTGTGGTTGATATTAAGAAGAAAAAAAATAATTAGATGTATACCTTAGCATTAGGAATTTAACTCCTTTAAAGAATGAAGTGTTTATAATTAATTTTAGATTTTATTAATTATGTTTTTATTTTTTCAAAATTTTAAACTGTTGATTTTCTAATCAACATCTGTAATTGGGCTTTATCCTCTAAAGTGCATTCTCTCAATTTAGTAAAGTCGAATCCTAGCATGCGCCTGTTGGCTTTTAGTTAGAGGATCATTTAAAATATACTGATCGGTGTTTGTTTCTTTTTTTCTTTTCTCTGACATTTGATTGCAGCTTTTCTATTTGCAAGTGCAAAACGAAGAGATTCAGTGGAGGTTACTAGAAGAACAGCACAAAAATCTCACAAGGGAAAAGCTAGTGTTGAAGTTCATCCTGAACCCTTCACAAGCTCAATTGATTTAAATTACGATGGTCTCATTTTTCCTGTCACGACACCTGTGCAAATGCAGGCTCCTATCCCTGAAGAAGTACAACGTGAAATTTTCCAGTGGATGCTAGAGGAGAAAAGAAAACTGAAACCTAAGAACCCTGTAGAGAAAAAACAAATTGATGAAGAAAAGGCCATTCTTAAGCAGTTCCTCCGAGCAAAGTCAATACCAAAGTTTTAACTTTCACTCTCGTTCTCTAACATCACCACATTACTGACTGATTAAATAGTTTCAATGCAACTTTTAGGCGTTTGAATTTGACAGACTCATCTCTTCCCAATTCCATTTTTTTGGTGGATAGAAATGAGTTAATTGTATTGCATTAGTTTTAGAAAAACAGGTATCCTGTCAAACTGAACCTAATGAGTCATGTATGCATGACAGCTGAGCAATTGGTTGGGGATAACTGTATCCTTCGTCTCATTTACATTAAACAAAGGATATTGTACAAGAATATTATTGAGTTGATACATCAACAAATATCATTGAAAAGAGGGAACCGTTATATCCTACTACCGGATCTCTACTTGTCAATTGTATTCATTCTCTTAAATGTGATATCTGTAATTGTTATGATAGGGCTACGTGCCAGTTATTACTCTAATGAATAAATTCTACGAAATGTGGGGGACGCAGAGAGTATATGCAAAAGAGGACAGAAGAGATGATAGTGATATTAGCAGCAGATTGTAACTACACATATGACCTTGTTCTCCATTTAAGTTGCTTGTGTGCGTAATTAATGCAGTGTGTGTCGTTTTGATATCTACTTGCTTCAGGTGGCCATAATGGTCTCCAAATGCATTGCTGCCACTTCGGTTTATAGCCAGCGGTTGATGATGCATGTTCTGAGTGCTGAATGAGTGATCAATTTTTTATATAACAATTAATTCTATCGTATTGAAAATAAATAAGCATGCTTATGGCAGCGTGACACCTTCATGAATGTTGGATTTGGCCAAAAGTGAAGGACCAAGATGAAATGTAGACGGCATGTTAAACTCATGTAGCAAAGTAAAAGCCCCCTTTGATTCGTTTTTCTTTCTCTATTTAGCAATTTGGTTGGAAATCCAAACTGTCAAGGTACTGTTTGGCTAACAGTATACAGGACTTTGAATTATACTAGTTTTTTGCTTGAGCCCTCATCCAAAACGGAAATCTAGAGAAGAGGGTTTGTCTCATTTTGCTTTGTTTTGGCCACCATATGCAGTTCTTGTCTCATTGAATTTTATCTATACAGTGGCTGGACCATCTTCATCTTACGTACTAATTGTCATGTAGCAGTAATTCAAATATCAAAGCCTGTCAGTCACCACATGCTTTTTCTTCTGTTCACACATTATTCTAATAATACATGGATCTTTTGAATTTACCCCTACTTCCCCCACTGCATAACCATAAAATGTGAATCGTAACATAATTAATGTGCTACATTCATGCGATATTTCCAAAGGAAAAAGAAACATTCTTTGTAAGTTTAACTTGGAACTGTATCATATAATTTACCAGGATTGGTCTAGTGATGGAAGATTAGAATGGTATGTATCAAGTAATAGGTTCTAACCTTGGGCGATTAAACTATTGCACACACAAAAAATTGGATTATTCCTTGTTTTTGTGATGTCTGATTCCCACAATCTGAATAAAATGAAGAAAAATGTGAATGACAAGTAGCTTAAACCTAAAATTATGTAATTTATATTATAAAAGCAAAATTGCTACAGTTTTATGATAATAACATCCTCTATAATAAAATTGTAATTAAAAAACCATATATCTCAACAGCTAGTTAAATCTTGTTGTAAAAAGCGGAAAAAATGTTACGAAAATTTATAAAATCTTTTTTGTTCTTTTTACCTTTTTATGATTTACTTCTTCTTTTTACTCATGTTCCAACTGTGTTATGAGGTCTTTTAAGATGTGTCGAAAAAAGTGCTTAATTTAAAAAAATTAATTATGATACATTTAAAAAAAAAAAAGTGTTGGGAACGTGTTTAAGAGGTATCAAAATATGATCTGTTTGTTCATATATTCATTAATTAAATTTAAAATTCACCTCCTTTAAGAAATTAGATTATCTATTCAATAATGGCACTGATAAGTTCGTGTGCGTAAAATTGCCTCATTCACACAACCAACTTCAAATATATCACTCTAAGAAATGCTATAGTGATGGAATTGTGTAATAAAACTAACACATTGACCTTTTTCACCTAAAATATGTACCTTTTTCTATGATGTACGGATATCGGTACATTTCTTTTGAAAATAATAATACAATACCTAATAATGTTTATTTAAAAAATGTAAAATAATTCTTAAAAACATGATAAATATATAATTGTTATAGTGTAATTTTAAATTAATTGTCAACAAAATTCATAAAAATTATTGTCATTATAAAAATAATACTAATTCATAAATTTTATGCTTCATTAATAAATATCGCTAAAGTATCTTAAAGTATTAGACATATATATATATATATATATATATATATATATATATATATATATATATAAGACAAGGATATGTAGACACTTACAAGTAAACTTAGTTATCTTTATATATTATAATTTAATTATTTCTCTATTCAATATAAGGTTTCAAAAACATATTATTAAAATAAATAGTTTTCTTTTTTATGTTCCGAAATTTTTTTAGATACATATCGAGATGAACATTCCGGAAAGTAATTTTAGATATGGTTATACCTTCCGAAATATTTATTATTTAAAATTATAATTTTGAAATTATGTATTTCAAAAAAATACATTCATTTTAGATCGAGTGTTGAAATATATTTTTTCAGAACATTGACAATATTTTTATATTTTAGATCGATTGTTTTCGAAATTAATTTTCGTAACATTTAATCCAGATGAAGTATTCCAAAAGACACTGTTCAAATCCAAAAATACTATCCAAACACCTAATCCAAAAAATATTAAAAAGTAGAGATGCAAAATTTTTTATTATAATTTTAATGAAAGAAAGTTTGGGAATCACAGGTTTTATGAGGTGTAGGAAGAAAAAAGAGGAGGGCAGGAAAACACCCTATAACCTGATAGTTCAGACTGCTCCAATTCTTTTCAATATTTGGTTACATATAATTTTTCATTGTGTTGAATATAATTATTTTGTTAATATAATATATTTAACCTCTACTTTATTACTTGATTACTTTTTGTTCTCAGTATGTTTCTTCATTAATTTACACAAACAATAAGTTATTAATATTTATTTTTTCAATTATTTTACCTGTAGAAATTCTTTAGTTTTATAAGATACTTAAATTTAAAATTAAACATAAAAAAAAGGCTCTGCTGACTTTTTTTTTTTTTTTAACTTTTTTAAAATTTATGTGTGCCGGTTTGCGCTATTCTATCCCATCCAAATGTGAAATAAGCCAAACAGGAACGGATGAGCTTACATTGCTAACCCTAATACAAACACTGCAAGAAAAGAAAATATTGTCGTAATATCTTCGATCAATTGCAACAAGATCATGGTATGCTTTTATCAGTAGCTCACACCAATCATGACTTCAATGTTTGTTAAATATCTCTCTGGGATCTTCGACACAAAACTAGTTTTTTGTTACAGTGGGAAAAATAATTCGAGTATCATCATATATAGCTGCAACACTTAGAAAATATCTCCTCAACGTTTTCTGCTTAAACGAGAACTTCTCATATTATTGATTGAGAAAGAAGATGCTTACAAAAGAAGACTACAAAAAGGCTTATATACAATGGGGAAAACTGCAAAAGCAGATGTAACAAACCTAACAATCGTAAAATTAAACCTAACAATCATAAAAATAGAAGACATAACAAATATATATCTATGCCATGCTTGGTTCTCTCATAGAAAGTCAGATTTTTGGCAATGTGAATGGCAGAACTATTGTCACGTAAGGTTGAATAAAGGGTAGAAACCGAGACATGTAAATCTTGAAAGAGATAGTGAAGCTAAGGATTTATATTCTGCTTCAGAAGAAGATTTTGATAAAGTGGTCTGTTTCTTTAACTTCCAAGTGATAAAAGTTGTTTGAAGAAGCACAGAAAACCCAGAAACTGAGCGTGTGGTAGTGGCACAAGTTGTGAAAGTATACAGGACTTTGCATTATGGTAGTTTTTGCTTAAGTGTTCATCCAAAACGGGAATCCAGAAAAGAGGATTTGTCTCATTTTGGTGTGTTTAGGCCACCATATGCAGTTCTTGTCTTATTGAATTTTCTCTGTGCAGTGGCTGGACCATCTTCATCTTACGTACTATAATTGTCATATAGCAGTAATTCAAGTATCAAAGTCTGTCAGTCACCACATGCTTTTCCAATAATACATGGACCTTTTCAATTTACCCCTACTTCCCCTGCTGCATCACCTTAAAATGTTAATTGTAACACAATTAATGTGCTACATAAAATCAATGATAAAGGAAACATTTATTTCTAAGTTTAACTTTGAATTGTACCAGAATCCACTGGGATTGGTGTAGTGATGGAAGATTCCAATGGCATGTATCTAGTAATAGCTTCTAACTGTTAGGAATTCAATTGTGAGTCTAAGTCCCACATTGACCAGAAATGAGAAAGTAGAGCACCATGATCAAGGCCCATAAACCCATCGCCTTAAGGTTTTGGGTTGAGAGTGGTGTCAATATCTTATGTGGTTAGGCTCAGGTCTCATTGGTGTTGTATCTCCCCAATGAAACCCCCTCCTTATACACCTATGATAATATCATCATCCCCTATAATAAAGTTCTAATTAAAAAACCATATATCACAACAGCTGGTTAAATCTTGTAACAAAAACCGGAAAAAATGTTTCGGAAATTTATAGTTTTGTTCTTACTTTTTTATGGTAATGGTATCTAGGAATGGTTTAATTAAGAGATACTGATTTACTATTTTTTACTCATGTTCAAACTGTGTTATGAGGTCTTTTAAGATGTGTCGAAAAAAGTGCTTAAGTTAAAAAATAATAATTATGATACTATTAGTTAGATTTAAATAGATCTTAACACTTCATATGTTAATAACACTTCATATCTTGAAAGACTATTATGTAATTATGTAGCTTGCTGTAAAAAAAAGTACAGCTTCGTTGGACATTAATCACATTAGTTGGACCTAAGTCCAGCGAACCATGTCCCATATAATTGATAGTCCAGACTGATCAAATTCTTTTCAATATTTGGTTACACATAATTTTCCATGTATTGAATATACTTAAATAGTTTTATTAATTATTTCGTTAATATAATGTGTTTAATATACACCGTAAAGCCCACTTTTGTTTTAAAATTTTTTGGCCTGATTTGATTAAAAAGGCCCAAGTCAGCCCACATATTTTTTTACTTTCAGAAAAAAAGAACTTTCAAACTCCTCTCACTCTACTTTCTCCACTTAGCTTCCTCTCCTTTTTCTCTCAAAACTCACTCCTTCACAACAATTGTTCCACATATTTTCTCATATTCTAACTTAGTTTCCACCACTTCTTGAAGCAAAGAGTGAAATTGGGACTTTTGTGGAGATCTTGTCGGAACAAACTGAACGTTCCTTTCTTCTGAGTAAGTTAACCCCAACTTCGCACTCTTTCATTTTTAGTCTTTGAAGTTTCATCTCTGTCTAAGTTCGATCAAGATCTCATTTCTTCCCCTGTGTTCTTGCATGTCAGCTTCTTAAGCTGTATTTAGATTTTCTAGTGCTTTTCACTTGGAGTTTTCTTCCCCTCCCCCTCACGTTAGCGCCAGTCAAGGTAAGGGAAGCTAGGGCTTTTCACGTTTTAAAAATATCTTGCTTGTTTTGGTTCTATTTCGTGTTTAAAACGCTTGGATGATGATTGTGATTCTGTGAAAATATACTGTATATGATTTTTTGGCTGGATTTCTAATATTGTATGTAGGAGTAGGAGAGAAACTGCTATTCTCGCTCAGGCGAGAATCCTTTAGCCTAAGCGAGAGTAGCAGAACTCTCCTTTATCTTTATGAGAGTTGTTGCTCAAGCGAGAATTCTCGCCCAAGCGAGAGCAATCTCGCTTAAGCGAAAAAGTCTAGCTTAAACAAGAACTCGCGGATGTGCATTGTGCTTGTTGTTCGAGTTCTCGCCTAGACGAGAAGGTTCTGGCTTAAGCGAGGGGCGAGACCTTCTAGCATAAGCGAGAGTGGTGTAGACTTGTTTTTAATACTCTTATTTAATTTGTGGGTGACTGTATTCTTTGAGAAAACATGAAGTATGCGACTATGCATGTATTATGGAATATTTTGACCTGAAATTGTTGTGCTTGGTATGAGATGAGAATTGATGTGTGAGAATATGTATATGGTATATGTTTGATGTAATTCCATGAATTTCTTTGAGAGACTTTATGATGGTTTTCTTGTAGTGTATGTAATGAAATAAGGATTCAAGAACTGCTTCTTGACACTCTAAAGAATCAGTCAGACTCACATAGAGTAGACTAATTCAAGTGGTGAGAGTAGCATGAAGTCCTAGTCTTTGGCAAGATAATGACCTTAGATGATTATTGAACTAACCTTATGGTGGTAGAGTGAAACCCATTGGAAATGGCTCTGTAGAGCAGTAGAGGCCACTACAAGTGCAAACAACAGTATCTGGATGATTGAGCTACAAAGTCTTTTATTGTTTGCTATCACGCTTTGTGCTTGCTTATTTATCAAAATATATTTTTCTTTAGCTTACCCCTTCTCTCTGTGTCTGTTTCTTATTTGACTTTTTCTTTTTGTAATGATCACTAATGTTGGTGTGAGCAGATGTGAAAACTTCTGGTGATCGTGCGAATAGCGGAGATGTTGCTCTTTAGTGTAAGCATTTTTGTTATCGTTGTTTTGAGCACCTTTTAAAACTGCTTTTCTCTTGTAATTTCTTGCCATGTGAGCAATCTTTTAACTAAACTATTTTGTTTTATGAAACATGTTTATAACATTATTCTATATCTATAGTACTTTTATCTTGATATATTTTGGATAATTGTAAAAGTTTGATTCCTCTATTTCATATATTATGATTATGTGATGTTTTGTTTATTAAAATTTATCCATTAAATGGAATGTTATACACTTCATTACTTGGCTAACTCTTAATATTTTCTGACTACATTTCTTCATTTACTTATAATAAATAATAAATCATTAATATTTATTTATTTTTAATTATTTCACTTGTAGAAATTCTTTAGTTAAGATACTTAAATTTAAAATTAAACATTAAAAAAATAGCTTTTTTATTTTTTATTTTAGTTATGTGTGCCAGTTTGCTAGCCCGAAGTTAGGGAAACACTGGCTAGTCTATCCCAACCAAATGTGAAAATAAGCCGAATCGGAACGGATGAGCTCACATCGCTAACCCCTAATACAAACGCTGCCAAAAATAATATTATAGTAACATCTTCGATCAATTGCAACAAGATCTTGGTATGTTTTTATCAGTGGATCAAAGGAATCATGATATCTTTATGGGATCTTGGACAAAAAATTAGTTTTTTGTTACAGTAGGAAAAAGAACTGGAGTATCATCCAACACATACAACCGCAACACCTAGGAAAATAACTCCTGAACGTTTTAAAAAACAGAGAAGAAATTGGGAGATGTAAACATATGTCCAGTATCAACATAGATCCATAGCCTCAGGCAAAAAAAAAAAAAGGTTATTGCAATGAGGTCAATATCTTCAATGGTTTATTTCCACCTATAGCATCTTTGCAGTACACAAGTGGAAGCTAAACTACAATTCAATCTGTGGGAGCTAGCATCAAAACAAAATAGTGATGGATTTGCTTTAAAGCTGAAGCAGCGCTATGATATTTTGATGATCCAATGTTTGGAAGAATTCTCGAACATTCAATACAACAACTTACGGTTGAAAAAACTGTCACAAAGTCACTCTGTCATTACCATGCTTCCTCGCCCCTCTGAATTTCAGTGTCATCAATGACATTGTCCCTAAGCATTGACAGGCTTTCCATTTAATTTAGGGAAAGGGTCTTGCTTGCTCAATACAACCACTTTGCTTTTATGGGCAAAGTAACCTTTCATAAGATTTTTAAATATCAGTATCGCCATTATACACTCTACCTGCAAAAGCACCACATGTCATAAAACAAAATATTACTAAAAAAACATATCTTCCTTCACTTATTTTTGAAGGAATAAGCTGTAAGCAGTAGAAAGCAATGAGGGAATTTAAAAAAATTACCTCATCCACGTCCATATCAATTTCAAGCCATTTTAACGCTTTAACAATAACTTCTAACTTCACCTGATGAGCTCTGTTTGGGTCCTTCTGCTTTTGAATGATGTAACTGCCATGTTACAACCCAGTAATAAAATGAAAATGATGATTTCAGTAAATAGTCAAGTCATTTATTAATCCTAATATGCTTTGGTATAAGAGGGTGCAACGGTGATACTGGATTCTTACATCTTCTTTACTAATCTCTGGTAAACTTGAAGTTCTAACTTCTCCAGGACAAGATATACACCTGATCTCAAGAACCTACAAGAAGTGAATTCTATTATGCCCTCTTGATTAAACATAGGAACAACGGATCACAATAATGAAAGAATGATGGGCAATTATACCGGTCTTCATGCTCTTGGAGTGCACGTCGAAGAAGCCGAAGGTCACCCCTTCTTAGAGCTTGTACAATATTAATATACTGTCCAAGGTAAAAAAGACTACTAAAATTAACATTTCAAGGCACATAAAGATGTAAATACTGTAAATGTCAACTACCAAATGCAATAACGCTGATGCATGTCTTCTCAGAAAAATTATTCTACAATATAAACAGGCACTACACATTTTTCCCAGAGCTTGATGATAACGAAATGTTTTTCAAAAATTTCCCTTTGAATAAAATGACAATTTCCTAGAGAAGTAACCATTCTGAAAATAGATGTTATGATTCATGAAATTCTAACAAACGGGTATACCATATGTTATTACTAATTGTGGCAGAAGCATAAACATAATAACCATCATCAGTACCAGGATGATCATATTTTGAATATAAATTATTCTATTACAAAGTATGTTTATTAAAAAAAAATCCTATAAAAAGATGAGTTCCAATCAGGAACTTAAAGGGGTATATGGCCAGCAAACTTACACTCAATCATAATCAATTTCATTTATTTCATTTTGACTTGTCTGAGCAGGGTTAGCCTAGTCATTAATCAATAAATTTATCGAGAAGCACAAATAAAAGAAGATAATAAGGAAAATGAAAAAAGGAAATTCTTTGAGCTCAAATTAGTATGTGGATAAGTTAAAATTAAACTTTGGGAAGAGAGTCGAACTAGCTCCACATGCTATGTGCATCTTTGCATGTGAACTCTCCAAGTGAAGAACCCCATCACAAATCTAGAGATATTGACATCCCTATTGGACGAGAACTTGTTTCCTTAATAGCACAATTGTCCAGCACTTTGGATTTGGCTTATCTTGCTACCAACTATCTAGATCAGTTGCCAAGGAATTTCACAACCAAAGTTATGGGTTGAAGGTTACTCATAGCGTGCAAGGAATAGCTTATTTGTCTCAATCATTTTTAGTGGTTCAATTCCAACTAGGTACTATTTGTCTTCTGCTGGAATTTTGCCAATCACGCCATTCGTCTTCCGCTGCTAGGCATATGGTGTCTGTCATGTCCTTTTCCATAAAAGTATCATCTATTTGCCATTGTCCACGCAGATCATCGATGATAATCTTCTTGTCGGCCATAGTTTATTGTTGTCGGTCACAGTTGACCACCATCTGTTGTTGATGGCAATCTTGTCCGTCGCAATTTATCGTTGTCCGCCACTATTAGCTGCCATTTGTTGTTGATGGAAATCTAGTCTGCAACACTCTGTCACTGTTCACCACTACTGGCCGCCATATGTTGTTGATGGCGGTCTTCTTTGACAAAATCATCCTAATTGAAGTTATGCGGTTGTGCACCACCATGTAATATTATTCTCCAAAGTTTTTGTTGGTTGTTTATTGGCCTCTGGCTGCTGCCAGCCAAGTTTGATGTCTGCTGGCCATTGTCATATGCCAGTAACGTTTGTCACTGAAACATCTCCAAATATTTTTTTCAAAGCTAGATGTCTACTTTGCAGTTTGTGCTCAAATTGTCTTTGCCAATGGAGTTATTTGGACTTCATTGTGCTTTTGATTTTGATAGCACACTCTTGAAGTCTATTATAATCAGTTATCCAATTCTTTTAGTTGTTGGTTGTGTCATAGTGCATCTTGTTCTAAGTCAGGGCTCCCACATCTATTGTCTCATCCGAGAAAAGTGTTGTCTAAAAAAGTTTGTACTATGTTTGTCGGATCAAATGACCAGCTTGCAAATGTGCTGACCAAGTTCTTAAGAGACTTGGATTGAGTTTATCTATTCCAAGCTTGGGTCATACAATTTATATGCTCCAACTTGAGGGGAAATGTTGAAATAAGTAATAAATAGTGCATTGGGAATCATTTATCCGCTGTAATCATGATTATCACCTAGTCTTGTACCTAAGAGTCTAGTGCATTCTGTGAGTTGTAACTAGGAATCTAGGGTAGTCTTTAGATCTTTCATCTTCCATTGTATCAGTTTTTATCATTATAAATAGAAGATCACAAGAGGTATTTCTTAAGCCCTCAATTTTACATTATCTTTTTACTCTCAACTAAGTTAAAATAAGAAAGTTTCTGCAAATTAATTTATGTAGAAACTATTTTCACTTTTCTTTTCTTATTTCTTCTACTACAAGTCTTAATGAAATAGTTGTATTCAAACAAGCCCCAAGGGTTATGGCTTATAAGGAAACGTAACAGATTTGACACCTATCGCATCTAAAAGGTTTACAATCAATAAAAATAAGACAAAAGTATTTATAGTAACACAGAGAAAGATGAAAAGTAAAAATCCTCAAGAAAGCACCTGACATACCTCAAGTAGATTGTACTTCTCCAAGAGACTGCTTTTAGGTAATATACCAATCGAAAGCTTCACTGGAATTAGATGTTTCAGTATCATCCTATGCCCAAAAAACATTAAGTCACACACCTTATACTCGAAAAGATAGTTTATATGGCTTTCTTTTTTTACATTCCTTTAACTATGAGATGAAATTTTTTATCAACCAAAGCTATTCAACCTCTAACAGGTACCTATTCATTTAACTTATTCAGATATTTCTTTTATTGGCTTAGTAAAAACAACAGTATTTGACAGATAAATTATATGAGAAAAATTGTGTTAATAAACTATTTCTAAGAGAATGCACAAACAATTTTAAAGCTTGGTGGTTGATGTGTCCACAAAAATAGACATATTTATAGTGCATGTATAAGTATAAAGTAAAATATATACATACAACCAACTCATTAATCATTTCATGCAAACAGTTGGCACACCTGAACCAAACCTTATATTGGCTGTACTTTGAGGATTGCAATACTTCAAGGCATACGATAATTTATAATCAGCCTGTCAAATTAAAAGTATAAACTGTATAAATAATTTAATAAAATTTCAAAGGTTATATTTTTCAATGTTCTTTGCCGTTGCACGGCTGGATAAATACAATTCAGGGAAAATTGGAGATGAAACACCCGTGAGAGAATAACAACAACAATCAGCATACAAGCAAGTACATTTACTTTTAATTTTGTTTATGAAAGAAAATGTGTTCATTATAGTGCTTAACTCTTCAATTCTTTTATTAAATTACCTAAAGTGTTATTTTCAATTATCCAAATGTTAATAAGTTGAAAATAGTGACAATGTGGTTGTTTTACTATTTTGTCCCCTTTTTTCTTTATTAGGCTGATACAAGACTGGGGTAATATCCTTCAAAAAAATTAGTAATGATAATAACTTAAAACAAGTATGTTTCAATTCAGTTTTGCTTGCAACTATTTAGGAAAACAGCTTTCTATTGAAAGTGCATCAACTAAGAAGGAATGTGAACAAGGTACAGTTACCCAAAATTACAGAGCACACATTAAAGAATGTGTCCAAACATAGTAAACAAGCAGGTCATAAGTTGAATTAAGAGAAATATTGATTACTTACAGCAGAAAAATTTTCATTGAAAACTTCAAGACGACCTGTATAGTACATGTAAGTAACCTGAAATACATCACAAAGATAGATAATCAGAAATTATGTGTATAATAAATTGAATTTAATCAAAATACACTACGTGTATAAAATTATGTCATCCAATCCAATCATAGGTTGTAAGTGCATGGTAGAGTTATTGACTTGACTTTTGCACACTTATTTTGAATTACGTACCTAAAATAATTTTTAAATGGTTGCTAGTACAAAAATCTTCAAACTAACATAGCATAAAAATTAAACCCATACAAATTAACTCATTTCTAACCTTGTCTCTTTTGGGAAATTCCTCAAAATCAAATATACGTGCAGTTTCAATGCTTCTTATTACGCTACGACAAAGGTGGACTGTGCCAAGCTGCAAGACATTCACAGAATAAAAATCAAACTCTAATTTCAATTTTCAACCACAAATCTCATGTCATCCCTGTCCGAGCCCCTGATCCCATTGGACATGTCACACATATGATTACTCCAATATACAAGTTCATATTAGTGCCATTGCATATCAACAAATGAGATCATAAACTATGAAAGTATGAACCATTAAAAAGGGAAGAAAAAGCAGCAACAAATACCTTAAAGTAAATCTTGAATAATTGACAAGTTACATATAACGCTCCAACACGCTTAGAGCCTTTTCCCTGGAATGGAATTGAGTTATGATTTAGTATAATACCTATGATATGAAAGCAAAATTCCACACAATCACTTGAAGCAGTCAGCAATCAATTAACATAGAAGTAGATCGAAGACACAAAGCATGGACAATTTTTTTTCCTTGGACGGAATGTAGGCTTTCTTCCAAAGTATGCAGAACACTAGAAGAATACGCAGACACAGCAGAAAAAATTCGTCGTAAGTGCTACACGAACAATTAGGTTCTAAGTTGGCCAAATATAATACTACAATAAAGTGGAAATCTATAATAAACATTTTTTATGTTTAATTTGGATGTTCTCTACGGCTAAATATCACGTGTTTGATGAGTGTTAATCCCATTATCTCCTCTTCCACCTAGTTCTAATAGACAAGAAAGTGAATTATGACAAATTATCAGTAACAAAAATACTACTTTTTTTACGAAAACACGTATGTTGGTTACGGTTAGTGTTTATCTTCTATATCTAAGTTTCCGGAAGATATAAAATCCACAGCATATTTATTGGCTTCGAAGCAAGAGAGAGAGAGAGAGAGAGTCAGATACTAAACCTAGCTGCAATAATCATTTGCATCATTTGCGCCTGTTTAGTAAGGGCGTCTATGACACAAAATTGGATTTGAAATTATCGATTCCAAACTAAATTTGAAAAAAATAACTGGATTTCAAATGAAAATGAGTTGACGGAAACAATCACATACCGCAAGGGTGCCAAAAACTTTCATAAGGACGGAACCAGCGCCTTTCAACTTCTCAGGAGACTTCCCATTGGAAGCCAATTCTTTATCAGCCTAAAATTAAAAGAAAAAAAAAATCACAGACCCAACCAAACTTCCACATAAAGAGAAAATATCACAGCTAAGTATAAAAATTACCTTCTCCGCAAGAACCCTAATATCGTAAACAATGACGTACAAAGCTTCCAAAGCCCACGCGGATTCCCAATTGCGAAACTCCTGGATAAACGCACTGAACTCCAAGGTTCCAATTTAAACACAGGAAAGAAGTAAACTCAATTGAAACAATTCAAATAACAATAAGAAGAAGAAGGAGAAAAAAACAAGGGGGGGAAAGTAAAGTTACTTGGCGGTTTTTTCGAAAGCGTTGTAGGCTTCGAGCAAGTTGTTCTGACGGTAGTTTTGGAGGGATCGGAAGAGGGGAACGAGGATGTCGGCGAACTGAGAATAGTTTTCCGATTGTTTGATGAGTCTATTGGCGTCTTGGAAGAGGTTGAGAGCGTCGGCGAGAGAGAGAAGGTAAGGGGAATTGGAGGAGAGAGCAAAGAGAGACTTGAACGAACTTCCATCTTGCGACGAAACAGCGTCGGAAAAGCGACTCAGATACTCTGTTATCCTTCTGTGAGCTTCTCCCATGCTCAGGTACGCCATCGCTAATTGCTACTACTTCCTTCCCAACACTCTTTCTCCACCCCCGAATAACAACACTCGCTCCAAGCTGCTACTGAAAAAATGCTTTCGTGGGAGACCAATTTTGGGCTTTTTCTTCACTCCTTCGGCCCATTTACGGATCGGCCCACTATCCCAAAAACTAAACTTAAATGTAGTTTGAATGATGATTTTAAGAAACTCTTTGGTCTGGTTTGATCTATTTATTTATTACAAAAGTCAAGTTAAGATCTTTTAACTATTTAAATAAAAGGATCTTTAGAAAAAGCTGGTTAGGTCTATTACATTGATTTATTCAAATATGTTTTAGAAGAAACACTAAAATTGTAAATTTTTGGCATAATCAGTTCAACTTAATTAAATAAAAGTAATTGATAATTACAATCTAATTTAGATAAAATATATTATTAAATGTGAACAATTTGTTCTTTCGTATTGAATATGCTTAAAAAATTGTTATAGTATTCATGAGAGCTTGAAAAATTTAAATATTGACATAAACATTTTTATGGGTTTACCTTATATAATTAACTTTATCTATTTTATTATTTACTTTTTGTTGTTGCAAATAATAATATAATTGACCTTTGTTAATATGAATATTATATTTTTGCTCACGTAGGTGGTGATAATGATGAAAATGGACACGCCGCGTAAATACTAGTGCTCTTGGATAATAGTAGATATCACTTTAAAAAAATGTTATTAAATTCAATAAACTTAAAACTATACTATTCGATAATTCCATTTTATAGCCTAAGATTTAATCATTCTTTGTGGCCCTACATATTTCCAACCACACTAACAATAATTTCTTCCGTACATGGAGACAAAAGGAAACCGATTACTTTTAGCTAGATCCGCAATGCGTGCAACTATGCTGAGATGTGATTGAAGAATTATTATGGCAAGTCCTAAAGAAAAGCCGCAAATTCAACTCTTCAATCTCTATATATTCCCTCTGTTCGGCTAATAACTACTACTCAAAACACTTCAACCAATGCACGTCACAAAAATCAGTGAAAACCACCATCAAATACTTCAAATGCATTGTATCGTGACACCGATTGATCATCAATTGATGCAACCTCACCACTCCTTCCATTCAAACCTGTCACTATACCCAATGCAGAACTTCAGTTACAGATTTTAAGTCGTGTTTATCTCTGTTACCTGTGAAGAAAAGTTGAAACAAAACACTACATCTTCACATAGCGGTTCCTAGTTGGCAACAAATTGAGGGGTTACATGCACAGTATATAACATACCAGAACAGAAACTTCTTCTATTATTTACATAATTATGAAATAAGGTTTCATTCATTGGGTTTGGCATGTACAATACATTCACATGAATTCTTTTCCAAAACTTGATCATTCATTCAATTTACTGAATGGCTAGTCCAGAACAAAACCCTGGAAATAGATCTCTGCTTGCACCCACGCTTGCGAAATTCTGCGTTGTTGGAGCTTCTCGCCGCTTCCATTTGGTCATGCTGAAGACTCACGTTCAACATGTTCCACATCACCTCAACATCTCTGTACCCACACATTTGCACATCATCACGAAGCTTCAACAACCCACCACTGATTCCCCCACAATCACCGGTGTATTCACCGGTTCCACCAACTCGGCCACCGGAAATCCCTGTTATAAAGATAAACCCAGTTATAGACATAATCAGAAGCATAAAGAATGAATATTTGAAAGAGAAAGATAGAAGGGTAGAAAGGACCCACTTGATTTGCGAAGCTTGATACGAGCAGAGAGTGCAATCCAAGTTTTTGTGATCTTATGCCACCAACCCATGTGTGAAGTGAACAGAGAAATGAGGCATAGAATAAGAGATTAATAGTAGTTTATTTGAAAGAACAGGTAGAGGAAGAGAAGGATATATATGAAGAAAAGGGGTTTATTTAATTGGAAAAGAAAGAGGCACCGAAATCCATAACACGTTGGTTTATGCGAGTGCCAAGCGTCTCGTGTTGCTACATTCCACAAGGCCCCCCTGGTACCGTATCGCTGCTAATACCTCAAGTACTCTGTTCGTATGTATGATGTGGTGCTTTGTTTGCTTCTGTGTGTTTTCTTTTGGATTTCCCTCTCTCTCTCCTCTTCTAAATAACTCCTCTTGTCACTTTCACTCATTCATTCTCACCTCTCTCATTCACCACCACCCTCCTCTTTTCTATTTACTCCTCCCCTTAACAATAATAATGTTCTTATTTAATGGTTTATCAATTATTCAACCAGTTACTGGTTTTAAATAAATTCAAATAGACATTCTGTGCTGTCTAATTGGAGTTACTCTCTTTAATTAATTATTATTTTTTTTAGGGTCTATTATATGCATTTTAAATCTAATTTTATTTAAACTTATTAAGACTATTATAAATAGCATTGATAAAATTTTCGCCTATTCAATTCAAACCAGACAGTTAAATTGGAATAATCTGTTGGTCAACATTCTTTACGATTCTTTAATTACTTTTATATGGCTTGGAAATCAACGCATGCATGTTTTTAACAAATATATTAATTAGGTCACTTAAAAAGATAAATGACTTGCACGAAAGTTACGTAATAAAATTAAAGCTACTCTTCGAAAATAACATACCAACATAAGACTATTTATTATATATATATATATATTCTACTAAAAATATTAGTTATTATTTTATTAAAGATTCAACGTATAAATTTATAAACGGTTTGACTAAGCAGACTGAGTGTTCAGGCAAAAAGAATGACTCCTTTAACTATACACCATAAAATTATAAAAAAAAAAAAGTTGCTTGACATTTAAAAAAACAAGTGTAAAATAGTAAAAAAAAAATAGTATCAAGTAGATGTAAAAAAAATTAGATGGAAAAATACCATTGTCCTAAAAAAAATCATCAAATCTTCACAATTTTACTTACTTTTCGCATGCCAAGGTATATTCATTTGATACTTTTTGACAAAGTTAAAAAAGTTAAGTGATTATTCTTTTTTACGGAAAATTATGTGTCTTCACTAGTTCTAGAATAAAGAAAGTTGATATCATATCTATTGTGATGTGGATAATAGTTTATTCCCTCGTTTCAAATGAGGTTAGGCACAACGGAGCTGATCCCAACCCCATTCTTTTCATGCCGCCGCCATTTCCCGACACTTCACATACCCGCCGGACCCGTGCCGCCGCGCCGCCGCCGCAATTGGGTCGTCAGTTCAAGCCGTCAGAAACCTCCGATTGCAATTTATGGCAGCATCAACGACAGGTGTGTGTCTGTGTTTACGTTTTACGATGCCGGCTAATGATCCATGTTGTCATGGTTGTGATATGTGAAGCTAAGAACTATTCCCTTTTCTTCAGGACCTTAAGGGAAGGAATTTGGCCTACATGTTTTGATATGTTGTGGAAATGGCTTTCTAGACTTGTTTCCTTTTACTTGCTATCTCTCAATCTGGCTGCTGCTGCAGCATCTGATTATCCAACTCCCTCTACTTATCCCTGTGAGGACATTAGCAATTACTATACTCCCGTGAAGAATTTAGGATTAACTGGTGAAGCACTCAAGGGACAATTGAATAGCATCATTGCCCCACACCATTCCCTGTCCTACCGAGAGGTCACTGGGGGTTTTTAAATATACACGTTTTGTTTTGTCCATTTTTATTTAAATCTTGTGCAACTTGTATACTTCCCTGAACTGTTGTGGTGGTATCTGGAATCTTCAAGTTGAACTGAAATGTTTGTGTAGAAACAGGTGTGGGAGGCCCTTAAGGTTCTTGATGCTGCTGATGTTAATAACCCAGAAGCTTCGTCTGAAATGTATAGACTTGTCACGGCTTTTAAATTGCCTAAGCTTGTTTTTATGTAACTAATTAATGATCACGATGTGCAGAGTTGAAATTTACTCCCTGAGAGTTGTCCCAAAACGGTTATCAGGAAAACCAGAGGGATGGAACAGTGAGTCAACTAATCAACTTGTTAGACTTACCGTGATTTGAATGTTAGTTTCTCGCTATCCTTTACTATCATAAACTTTTCTACATTTGCTTTTTTGCTAGTTTTCTAACATGGTCATTCTGTGCTCATGTATGCAATGCGTTTAAATACGGAAAGATGATACCCTTAGTTAGGCCATTAACCAAGTAGCAAAGTGCTCAACTTCTCAATAAGAAACTTAGTGATGAAATTTTGTTTCACAGGGGAACATCTATGGCCTCGTTCTTATGGGCTGACCAAAGGTTCATCTTTGACTGACTTACATAACATTCGCCCTGCTGATGTAAATGGTAAGGAAAGCCACTGCTCCATGATTTACATACAAGTCAAGATTGCAATTTCAGTTGCTGATGTACTAAGTATCTCTCAGTCAATTCATCAAGGGGGAACAAGTACTACGGTGAATGCGTTACTAGCTCAACCAAATGTTTGAGGCCAGCTAACAAAGAAGCTGCTTTCGACACTGAAACAGACAGGCAGAGCTGGGCACCACCTATGCAGGTCTTACTTTCTGTCCTCGTTTTAAATTATCATTTTCAGACCTTCATAATTGGTATTTGATCTTGCTTCAAATTTTATGAATATCTTGCTCGGTAGTTCTTATAGCGGCAATTCTAGAGTAGTTCTTAAAAGTTACTCTAACTTTATCATGAGTTATTTTAAGAATTTGAAATTCTGGATCGGTGTGGTGTTATTAGTGGTTGTGTGATTTATTAGTATGATAAATGTCTTGATATTGTACTCCATCTATTTGTGATTAGATTTTATGTTTCTTCATTTGGACAACTGTGAATGATAAAATTTGCTGAAGTTAAACTAATCTCAGGTTAGAGGGGATATAGCAAGGGCATTAATGTACATGGCAGTCTGTTATGGGTTTCAGCAACCAAGGGGAAGTCCAGGTCTTCGACTCTCGGATACCCCTAACATTGGTATGTTGAACTTCAACACTTTGGCTATTGAAGTTCTCATTCACAATATATTTGGAATTTTGGCACAAGCCCTTAGGGAGAATATGCATGCCTTTCGTAATAATCCTCAAATTATTAGTCTTCCCGTTGATAATGTTTAAGGGGAAAATGATGACAACTTAATGAAAACAATATTGTATGCAGAAAACAGAGAGATGGGACTCCTTTCCACTTTATTAAAATGGAATGAGGTTGATCCACCTTCAAGAGAAGAAAAACTGAGAAATGAGAGGATCTGCAAAATTTATCAGCATAATCGGAATCCTTTTGTTGATCATCCGGAGTATGCCAATCTCATATGGAAGCAAGCTTATTGAAGAGATGCAAAGAAGGGTAAATGAGGCGAAAATTGAGATAACTGGAGATGGAGAAGTGGGTATTGATCTGACGCATTAGGAAAGGAGATAAAAAGACTCAGTTTTCCCAAAATAACAAACACAAGGATGAGCGAGTACGATTGGTCTTTGGTAAGTAATATTAAAGTTCATTGGAGGGGAGACAATGCAGGGAAGGAATGATTCTAATTGTCTTTCTCTGATTTTTTCCATCTTGGAAACTTTTAGTCTCTTATTTCATTTTATTTGTAATTTTTCTGCAGTTTATCCGTGTAACTTTTGCTATTTTGTTAGTCTTTAAGAGTTTATATATATATTACTTTTATCACCCATTGTATTTGTTAATTTCATTGGGTTACGGAGAATAATCACCGATGTGTTTGGATTGGAGTATGGATTTGAGAGAGTGGATTTGTGTTGATTTGTAGGTAAAGATAAAGTTGTTTGAATTAAGGGAAAAATGGTATGATTTGAATGAATATGAGTGAAAAATTTGGATATGATGTGATTGATAAAATTTAATAAATTATAATTTTTAAAAGAGTAAATTGTATGATTATCATTTTACTATTCAATGTAAATAGAAGAAATGATATTAAAATAAAATTAAAAATATTATTTAAAATTAGAAAAATATAATTTATTAATATCATTAATAAACTAAAATAAATTATTATTATTTTCGATGATAACTTAAAATAATTTATAATATAGACTATTTAATTTATATCTCCACGTCTATTTAAATTTATTTTATTTTATATAATCAATCTATTTACAAAAGATATTTATTTAAATAATAATATTAATTATTATTATATAATTAAAACTAACGTATTATATGTATAAAGTGTTATTATATATATATATATATATATATATATTAATATCCATATAATTAATATATAATTATAATCTATATTTTATTATATAATACTAATTATTATATGTATTAAACATGTAAGAACTTATGTAGGGTATACAGTCACGAAAATTTCCTACACATACACAAGAAAAAAGAAACTAATAAATATAAGAGAGTGGGATATTAAAGAGTTGTTTAAGAGTGTGAAAGAGTGAATAATCACCATAATTTTTTTAAAGATTCTTTTACCAATCTTGTTAGTAAAATTCAATTATTTGACAAATATTTTGAATATTCTTTAATTGTCTCATTTATAATTTAAACTCCTCCGTCAAGTTTATAATTTTTATGACTCAAATCTTTTCATTTTTTTCATATTTTCTTTTCGAATTATTTTTATTAACTTTATGGTATATTTAGATAATCAATTCAAGAAAATAATTCATTCATTTAAAAATTTTGAAAATTTTTATAAAAAATTGAGGTCGTTTGAATCGAGGAAAAAATATGATGATTTGAGAATATATAATTTGAGAATATATAAGTGGAAAGTAAGTTTATGTATAATGTGATCGGTAAATTTTAATAATATTTTATTTTTAGTAGATTAAATTTTATGATTAACATTTTACACTATGAAAAATAATATTAAAATAAAGAAAAAAAATTAAATTAAAAATAATAGTTTATTAATATATGTTAATAACTTGAAATAATGTATTAATATTTTCAATAATAATTTGAAATGATTTATAATATACACTATTTAATTTAATAAACAAAAAATATCTTAGTTCTATTTAAATTTATTTCATTTTATATAATTAATTTATTTTAAAAAAATTACATATAACATATTACAAAACCATATTTATATTAATTTTTATTTCTCAATAATAATAAATAATAATAATATAATTATTATAATAATAACATTATTGTAGTTATTATTAAAAAATAAATATTAATTATATATAATATTATAATATATATATATATATA
>Ga0214544_1000523_pt1 | contig 70818 bp, 44 predicted proteins | sample CNSS3metaG_FD_160074 | JGI IMG/M metagenome (GOLD analysis project Ga0214544, IMG submission 160074) | Root nodule microbial communities from cowpea collected in UCLA plant growth center, Los Angeles, California, USA - CNSS3 | ecosystem: Host-associated > Plants > Roots > Nodule | place: USA... | reverse complement strand
CCGAAGCCATTAACCCCCTTTTGGCACCGGGTCTCCTTGGACCGAGGCCTATACCCTGATTTTCAGCCACTTTTTGGCTTCGGGTCCTACTGGACCGTGGCCTATACCCCTCTTTGGCATCGGTTTTGAGCGAACCGGGGCCTGTACCCCTCTTTGGCTCCGGGTATTTAGAGAACCGAGGCCTAAAACTTGGCTCTAATTGCAAAAATGCCACCGCACCATTATATGCTTCGGTTCCTGGCCAACCGAGGCATATAAGGTGAGGTAAAATGAGATTTATGCACTAGTGCACATTTGTTCAAGTGTTGGCTTTAAAATGTGTGAGCTAAATCATAAAAGTTGCCTTTTAGGAAACTTGTTAAATATGTTTTTGGAACTAGTCTTTTTTCAGAATTTTGACCAAAATTAGTCGTTCAACTTTATAAATGCGTAGATTTAGTCATTTTAACCAAATTTTATTAAGTTTATTTCACATTTCAAACGTTTTTCATTATAGCATTTGAGTTGTTTACACTATTTAACACATTTTCGCTTTAATATTATATAAGAAATGTGAATTTATTAAAATTATTATATTATATTATTAATATTAGTATTTATAATAATCATAATATAAATAAAACAATAAATAGTAATAGTAATAAAACAAATATAATAGTAAAAATTATAAAATAAAGAACAATAATTTAAATAATTATAATAAATATAAATAATAATAACGTAGTAATAATAATAATAATAATAATATAAATAACAAAATATACAAACTACATTTTACTTATCAAAATAAAAAAATAAAATTATAATCTGACAATTTTATTAATTAAACTATTTTTGTAATCTATAAATCAATTGCATCATTTAAAAAATTTAATAATTTTTTTTAATATTAGCGTACACATATGCGCTGTCACGCCTGTGTGTACACATTTTTTAAATATACGAGATATTATATTAGTAGGTGATGATAGTGTAATGTTATTAAGTTAGAATATATAAAATAAAATTATATTTATTAAAAATAAAGTGAAATATATCAAAAAATATGAGAGAATAATGATTGATAAATAGAGAAAAAGAGAAGAGCATAGACGATTTTATAAAAATATTTGTAAAAGTAACGATTAATTTTCAAAAATTTTATAAATAATTATATTTTAAAGGGTAAATTTGGTATTTTGAAATGTGGAGACAAAAAGAGGAAATCTTATCTATATATTGTTATAGATATTATTTCCTCTTTTACAATCTTTCCCTCGATCTAAATCATCTTTATCTCGTCTTCTTTCACATCTTTTTATTTTCACCCTTGCAAAATCATTTTTCAATCCAATTACAATTTATGTAATTTCTTTTAAATTTAATAATCTATATTAAATTCATAGGCTACCATTTACCATTTTTTTTTTCAGTAATAATACACGATATAGGTCAAGCATTACTTTTTACTCTCTTCAACAACATTTTAGAAATACAAAAAGTTTAATTTCTTTAAAGAATACACTACCCTTGAAAGTAGATTATGAAGTGATGTTATACTTATACTAAAATTTCCCATTACTTATACTAAAATTCGAATCATTAAAGATGACTAAACTTTGATTAAAATATTTCTGGCTCCACTTTAAGGACGGGTATGATAGAAAACAAAAACGAATGATTTATTGATGGTGATGATTATACATTTGGAGGGATCGAATGGAATTTACAGTGCTTGCATTTAGAAAGTTGTATCAACAGGTATTTAACGTCGGGTAGCTTTAGGTGAGGGTGAGGGTGAGGGTGTTTCAAATCCATCAAAAGTTTCAATGATGTCACCATTTCTAACTTGGTGCCAATCAAAGGACTGCTCTTCGTTCATGGGCAACTGTCGGTAAATGAAAGAATAGGCACCATCTTCCGGAAGAAGGAACCCCTGCGTCAACTGCAACTGCTCCAGTTTTTGCCTCAACATCGACACTCTGTCAACACCAAACACTTCTATCTCAATTCTCTCATTCGTTCGCATAGGCAACACAATCACCTTCAGCTTCCGATAATTCACTCTGCTACTACCACCCACCTCAGAAGGCGGTTTTAAGATCACATCGATCTGAGAATTTTCTGAAACTGCACAATCTTGCAGAGGCACGTGGTCCATCAATTCCAGACTCAATGAGTGCAACTGCAGCACGATCCTATCCACGGGCACGCCCTGCATGTCGTCCAGCGCAACAATCTTCTGCTTCAGCTCCAGAACCGTCTCCTTTCGGTCCGATTCTATACGGACACGATTTCCCGACTGAGGCACTTTCACGTTAACCGTCACTGTCTTCGGCACGGGTGGAAGAGGATTTGGTATGAAAGATGATGGTGAAGGTGAAGTTATCGGCGGCGGCAGCATCTCTGGCAAAGACAGCGGTGACGGCATCGACTCTGCCGTCTCCCTTACCATTTCCGGCGTGTCTGGCATCGGCATCAACAGTGGTGAAGATGAAAAATGTCCCACATCGAACGGATCGTCTACATTTGACGTCTCAGTCAGCTGCAATGACGGATTCCAAGGCGGAATATCTGACGCCTTGTATTTCCTTTTCAGAAAAGGTGGAATTTGCAGATTCGGAGTTGGCTGCTGCGTCAGGTCGGATGTTGAGGGTGACGGTAAAGGTGATGGCGATGGTACCGGCGGCAGGTGTGAGGGGATTAATGGCGAGGGTGACGGTGTAGGTGACTGCGAAGGAGGCAAATTCAAGTCAAGCACCGGCGCTCGTAATGGCGGGAGACTTAAGTCGCGCACTGGCGGTGATACCGGCATGATTAGGTCATGCGGAGGTGCCGGCGATGGCGGCAAGTTTAAGTCACACAACAGAGGTGGCGATGGAAGCAAGTTTAGGTCACGCACCTGAGGTTGCGGCGGAGGGAATTCTGAGTGGCGCTCCGACGATGGCGTTGGAGGCAAGTTAAGGTCGCGCCCGGTGGAAAAATCAGAGTCGTGCTCCGACGATGCTGCAGGAGATGGGGCATCGGCGTGAATTTGGACGATGATGTGCGAGCCGTTATGGATGAAGCATCCCTGAACGTTTAGATCGTCGTAGAGAAGTTGTTGATTGTAGAGGATGATTTGTTGGCGAACGGGAATGCCTCGAAGGTTTTGCACTATTTCCTTGATATCACGTACTGTTTGGGAGGGATGAAGTCGAATGAAGAACGATTCCCCTCCCTGTATCTCAACATTCACATTCATTATCTCCATCGCTTTAGTGTGAATGTGAGAGGGAGCCGCCATGCATGCTTCCTTATATAGTTTCTGGAAAGGAAAGTTCTTCTGCCCAAACCAGTTATCCACTCACGCATCACCTCATGCACTTGTATAATTAAAGTATGAATGCATAAAATTATCTTATTTATATATACTTTTAAAATATTATCTGTACCAGTTAGTGATTACCTAACTTTATTTGAATTAACAACTTAATTTAAGGCGCTTTCAAAATAAGAATAATTATTTTTGAAATTTAAATCGTATTTTACTTTTAAATGTAATTATCAGACATATATGTTATAATACACAAAGTAAAAAACACCTACTTGAATGTGTATTTTTATTATATTAAACAATATATTTTTGAAATGTATAATAACTTTATGAAAATTTAATATTAATTAATAGATATAGAACAAGAAATAATATTATTCTTTTAATTTTCCAATTTATTTTAGTTAATTAATAACAGTTGGATATTTGATATTCTCATATGTGAATTTTATCTAATGTAAGTATCTGAGTTTAGGAGACCGTTTTGTGTTATTATTTGTAAAAGTTTTGTATGGATGATACAAATGTACATGGATTGGGTTACACAAGTATTTAATGAATGCTAAAACATCATCACCCTTAAGTATCGCATATAATTAATAAATATTGTTAGTTCAATTACTGTCTATACTTTTCATTCATGGACTATTATATAAACAAAAGTCATTGAAAAATTATGTGTGATAACTGTAATCAAAATCCATTTTATAGTAGCGTAAGCAGTGTTAATGCTGTGCTATATATGGAAAATGATGTATTATTGATAATTAACTTCTTTTTAAACAACGAAACGAGACTGATTTTAATAATAAAATACTAAATTAAGGTATTTTGTTAAAATTAAATTATTGAATAAAAAGTCAAGAATAAGAATGCGGATGTGTGCACGAAATAATGAAAGATTGTGGCATGAATTCCCAAGATGAAGGATTATTCATATGTTGTGTGCAAGAAAGTTACCATGTTTGTATTTGGAAAGTTGAATTATTACAGAAGAACTGAATCAACGAACTAACAGATGTGGTTATTCTTAGCAGCCACTGGAAGCGACGGTTTCAAGTAACAGGTCGATCTCAGGATCCTCTGAAATCAAACAATCCTTGAGAAGCACGTCGTCAAACAATTCCCTATGCGTTAAATGACATTGCAACAGCATCCTTTCTACTGTCACGTGTTCCATGTCAAAGCCTGCACCACATGTTTTCAAATCTTCAAGAATCTTCTGCTTCAGAATCAGAATGGTGGTGCCGTCCCACTCCGTTTCTACAGGGATTTTACCTCCACAGTCAACTATATTCACCGTCACCTTCCTTTTCTTCACCGTCAACTCTTCCAACTCAATGTCAGATCGCATTTGCTGCATCGGCAAGACCGGAGACCTGGCCGCCGGTGCCTCTTTCTCTGTATCTGGCGCTAACTCTTTCAACACTATATTTGACTGTATATTCTGCATCGGAAACACTGGACTCCCTGTCCACCTCCTCACCACTGGCTTCCACTGAGGCATACGACACACAATACTTCTCTCCGTCGCCTGAGCCACCGTAGTACTCGCCGGCACCCCAACCACCTGAGTTCTCTCGGGCGCTTGAACCATCGGAGTCCTCGCCGGCACGTGAACCACCTGAGCGATCTCCGGCGAACGAAGAAACGGAGTAATCGCCGGCCTCCTAGCCACCAGAGCACTCGCCGGCATTGAAAAAACCTGATGTCTCGGCAGCATCAGAACCAGCGGAGTCGTTGGAGGCATTGGTTGCGTTATAACCCCAAGCGGATGGTATAAAGCCGGATGCGTCCACGATCTTGGATTCCGTAGAGGAGGAGGCGGCGTCGGTGGCAGAATGTTTTGGGTATAGGGGTTAAGAGAAAAAAGAATGATGGCGCCGGGGTGGAACATTCTAGTGCTCAGAACGTAGTCATGGTCTTCCAAAAATTCGCCATCCACGATAATGATTTGATTGGAAATAGCAATTCCCAAAGCACTTTGGATCTTCTCTTTGACATGGCGGATAGTATCGCTCGCAGAAATTGTAACGGTGATCGTCACATCTTCGTCAACCTGAAAAGTAACATTGACTCCCATCTCTGTGGTGAATGAATTTTCGTTGTTCTGCCCTTTTCCCCAATAACTTGAAACACGATCACGTTCAACACTTTTTACTCCTTTGTGGGATTCCTGAAGAAGCGAAGTTCAATCCATTTCAAACGTATATAAAAGTAAATCATGAGATTCTTTGCCAACTCTTCAATGCCATTTATTTCAAATATGATCGTTTTACTGTTATACTAGGCTTACATTTGCCTTAAAATAACTAACTAAACTTTCTTGCTAAGTTTTAACGGTTTAACTAACTAAGGGACACCGTAGTTAGTGACTAGCTTTTAGTTTGTTATTGGCTATGAACTCATAACTCAAGAAAGAAGAGGTCCTTTTTAGGGTTCCGTCAGAAACAGATTTTGGAAAATAGAACTCTTGATTATCAGTTGTCCTATAACACTTTAAACAAATTTGTTCTCTTTACATAATGAGATTATGGGTATATTTAAATTTGGGTAAATTTGAGAAGACGAGAAATGAAAAAAATAAAAGAAAAAGTTTGAAAGTGAAATTATTTGGATTGAGAAAAAAAAAAGTGAAAAAATGTAGAGAAATAAATAGAAAATTTGTAAGAGTCCGTAAATTATTTGATTGTTAATATATTTAAAGAACAATTAATAAGATAAATTTTTAAAAATAAGTTTTTAATATTTTTTGTGTTTTTATTTAATTTTATATTCTTTATATGATTGTAGACTTATTTTATATTTTTATTACTTTATGTTTAAAATTCAATCCTTAAGATAATATGCTAGACTTATTTAAAAAATATAATTTTTAAGATGATATATTAGATCTATCTAAAAAGTCCAATTCTTAGCAACATTTGTTAGACTTATTATATTATTCATTGTAAACTATATATATAAAATGAGAGAAAATATGTTAGAAATTTTATCAAAATAAAGACAAATTTGAATAATACAAACGAGTGGAACTTCAGATCAATTTTATAGTTATAATTAGACTTATGTTACACCTATTATCCATTGCTGAAGTCAAGAACCTTAAACTCCTGGTGGATAAGTGTGATGAAGCCCTTATCTATAGTTATTCCCCATCCTGCTGTCTAATAAAAGAAAGAATAATGAAATATGTTTGGCAAACTCTTCCCTGCATTTGTTTTCAAATTTATCGTTTACAATTGTGTTAGGATAACTAAGTAACTAATCTTCCCGCCTATTTGTTGTTTACCAAAAGCACCGCATCTAAGTAACAAACAGATAATTTGTTATTTGATACGAACGGAAATTCATGCTTGAACGCGTGACTTCCTCACTAGGAAATGATGATATACTCAGGAGTTGGATTCATCCGAAACATATTCTGGGGTGACTTCTATGACGTCCCCGTCTTTAATCCCGTACCAGTTAAACGCATGCGATTCAGTTATCACATGGCCATTTTTCTTGTTAGTGAAAAAATAACGATTGTTTTCGGGAAGAACATGCTTGTGAGATTTCTCCAACTCGTACCTCAAACCTTCCACTCTGTTAAACAAATTCACTTCGATCACTACCTTCTGAGTTCCGTCCTTCGGAACCACCGCAATCTTCACGATCTTTGCTGCCAAACCACCAACACAATCAGCGGTCACAACCGGAATAGTAAATTTCAGTGGTGCTTCTCCTTCTGCTGATTTTCTATTCACGTAAACAACTGACATATTTAGCACCCCGCAATCTCGCAGCGACAATTGGTCACGCAATTCCTCACCCGATTTTATTTGCACCGACATCTCGTTTAGGTTTAGGTTTCTAGTCTTCTTCATTCTGTAAATCTTCTCCTTCAGCTGCAGTACGGTGTCGTCCAGATCCATCTCTAAGATGAAAGGCCTCGCTCTGTATTCATCTATTTTCACTGTTAACCTGACTGTAGCCGGCGGCGTTGGCAGAAGCGGAGGCGGAGCCGGTTTAAACTCTGGATTCCACGGTGGCAACGCACTCGCTGAATCGTCTTCGAAACACAACGGCGGTAATGTCGTCCCCGATGGCGCGGGGGAAATCGTTAACACCACTTCTTCTGGCTCGCCTCTATTTGATGCCGGCTTTTCGGCAATGCACTGCAGCGGCAACGTGACGGAGCGGTTGGCGAAATATTCAGGGTCAACTAGGAGTTTCAGACGAGACTGCTGAGAGATATGAGTGTGGAAGATGACGTCGTCGTTTTGAAGAATTTGACCGTTGAAAATTAGCGTTTGGGAAGAAGTGGGAATGGCCTTATACTTCTGCACTTTTTGTTTGATTTCAAGAACCGAGTCAAATACACTCACTTCAATACAGAACGTTCTCTCATCCTCCAGCACAAAAGTTACATCCATCTCACACATTTGTTAGAGTTGGGTACGTTCTTTCCTACTTATAAACTTTTGAGATCAAATCCCCAGTATATTTCAAACTGTTTGAAAACTGAAAAATAACAAAACTTATTCATCCAATTTAAATTTTTTATTTTGAAAATATATTCAATTCATTTCAAACTGAGTTCATAGGTGCTGTTATTAAATTGACTTTTAGTATTATCAACTTTGAACCTATACTGTCATTAATTATGTAATAACTTATAACTAATTTATTTGACATTATAAATAAATAAAATTTAAAGTTTATAATACATTTGACTAGTTATTTAAAGAAGCAAAATTGAAATTAAAAATTGACCCAATCTGAACTTACGAGTAAATTAATAGTATTTTTAATGTATATTCATGGCAAATTCAAATTAAAACTCTTGCCAGGTTTATTTCACAATATTAAATATAATATACATTTTGATCTCATGATACAGATATATTTCCTGTATGCAAATGAAATTATTTTCAAAATGATATATAAAGTAATGATTGTACTTATATCTAGTAAACGCAATTAAATTAATAAAATTTGAACATTCTTAATATTTTAAAAATATTATTTTATTATTATAAATAATTTATTCAATGAAATAACATCGTGTTTTATCACAACTCTTTTCTCTAAACATCTATTAGGTTTTTCAATATTGATAATTTAACGTTAGTTATTTTCGCTTTCATTATTAATAGTATATTCAGATTTAAATGTAAGTCTGAGTCTCGTATGCAAAATTCAAAAGTTAGGAAATATATAAAATTATACTCAGACGTATAATTATTCTAAACTTTTATATTAAAGATGATGTCAATTTTTTTATTTAAATCTAATTATTATTAAATTTTCTAATGAATCCTTGAAAGGTCCATTTATATCAAAATGAAGAATGCATCAATTATATCAAAACTTAATATATGTCTTGATATGTAAAGAAATTAAGTTTAAATATATAATAACAAAAACAAATATTAAATATATAATAACAAAAATAGAAATTAAATATATAAAAACAAAAATAGACATTATTTTAATTCATAATACATGCTTTTATTAAAAAAAATATGTTGTAATTTCATTTCTTATAGTCACTCAAACTGTCTATATTGTATGAATTATAAAAAAATATACTAAAATATGAAAGAAATAACAAGAGTAAAAAAAATTCAACTCTTAAAAAACGTGAATATGTGATGCATAAGACTAATTTTGAACTAGTGTTGCAAAATTCAACTTTCAAAATTTTTACTTTTATCAATATGTCATATGATATGACATAATACTTTATGTCAAATTTGTCTTAGTTACAAGAGTCCGTGCTTCTTTTTACTACCATCTCTATATAACACTATACTGCAAATATGTAGGATAAGCATTACTAATGCTACTAACATAAGTCATGAGAAAAAAATGGATGCTAGAAATAAGTTAACCCGCAATTTAAAATAATCGAAGGTTGAGAAAAATTTTAGTGAGTTAAAAATAAATCAATAGACCAATTTTGACTATACAAAAAGGCAAACTCGTTTCAGCATTAAATAAAAAATAATAATTTTTTTACTACTAAATTTTGACAACTTGTGATATTTCATTTCTCTATTTTTCTCATTCTCAATATTTCAAAATCAGTTAAAAGATGACATCTCATATTATAAAAGACATATCCAATTTTTGCACAGCAGGGTTATGAAAATCCCCAAGAAGCAACCGGTCGTATTGTCTGTGCTTCCTGATACTGTATTTGAAGCAGTTGTTCGAATTACTTATGATATGCAAGTGAAACAAGTTCTAACTTAAAAAGGGAACTTTGAATGTGGGGGCTGTTCTTATTTTACAGAAAGGTTTTGAATTGGCACACCCCGATCATATAAGTTATCAAAATTTAATAGTTAAAATATCATTATCCTTAAAAAGAAAATGTGAAAGTCGTTTGCAAACTCTTCGATGCATTTTACTTAGAAATATGATCAACGAATGTCTCCGGAGCTTACAAATTTTATTTGAATGGTTTACAAAACTCTGTAATACCTCATTAGTACAAGTTTCAAGTTTCTTATGATAACGACTAACAAACTAACTAGTAACAGGATTAACTAACTAACAAACACCTGCCTAACTAACTAATTTGCACTCAATTTATTTTTTTTTATTCAATACGAACTGATTCTGGTGCATGCATGCATGCACGAGTTCTTCACCATTGCAAAACTGTGGGAAACTAAGAAGAAGGAAAGGACAGTTGTTTAGGGTTGATTAGAACGGTGTCACCCTCTGTAATCCCTAACGTGTCAAACGAATATGTTTCAGTCGCCAGAAGACCGTTCTTGATGGTAAAAGAGTAACCAAAACTTTCGGGAAGAACATGTTTGTGAAACTTCTCCAACTCAAACCTCAAATCTCCCAAACAACTAAGAGAATTAACCTCAATGGGTATCTTCTGAATTCCGCCATTGGGAACCACCATCACCTTCAACATCTTCCCATGTTTGAGATCAACGGCAACCAAAGCTCCTCGTTCCGATCGTCTACACACGTAAACATGTGACATATTAAGCATCCCACATTCCAGCATAGACATATGGTCATGCAATTCATCACCTACTTTATTCACCACCACCATATCCTTCACCTTTAGCCTTCGAGGTCTCTTCGTTCTGATAAACACCTTCTTCAGCCGCAGAACGTTGTCGTTCACATACATTTCCATCCGGAGAGGCTTCCGCTTCATATCCAAGCTTTGCACCGTGAACATCACTTTATTCGGCGGCGGAAACTGCGGCACCGGCCCCTCCGGCGGCTCGTCAATCATCGATGAAACAAACTCTTCTATCTCGTCTGGATTTTCTGTGAGCACCACCGATGCGTCCATAGTAGACGACATGTTTTGTGGTTCTTGAATCGACGAGAGCATCTCTTGCATCTCCTGTGTATCTAGTTTGGACGCTCTCCTTATCCAGTGTGGCAGATCATACTCGTTTTCTTTGGGCCGAACCAAGAGTTGAACGCGAGAGAGTTGAGAGATGTGAGAGTCGATGAACAAGGCTTCGTTTTGAAGAACTTGACCATTGAAGAGTAGAGTTTGTCGGTCAACGGGAATGTTTCTCGATATCTTTATCCTTTCTTTGATTTCTTGGAACTTGTCGGACAACTCCACTCTAATACAGGATTCTGTCCCATCCTCCAATACAAAAGTCACATCCATGCCGCAACCAAAATCAATAAACTATGAAAATGAAATGTGAAATTGCAGAGTTCAAGAGAGAGAAGAGTACTGTATGTACCCCTCTCAAAGGTTGTTCTGTATTTTCCTTCACATTTTTGGGTCCTTCAGGTTTGAGGCGAGTTTGGTGCTGTCAGAGGAAACACTTTGCATTCGAATGAGGTGTGAGTGTATCTATAAAATTTAACTCCTAGTTATGGAGTTGGTAATTTAATATTTTTTAAACTAAAAGTGCCATATAATACTTTTTTTTTTTTTTAATAATGGGTTTAGTTGATATAAGGTTTATAAATTTAAATCGGATTAAATATGTTTTGGGTTAGAAATTTTTAATTTTTTCAACTTTGTTTTATTAGTATTGCAAAATTAATAGTTATTTTAATTGTAAGCGACTAAACCCCAACCGATCTAAGTGTGCACATGTATTGGGTCCGATTTGGAACCGACTTAAGTGTGTGGATGTATTGGACTCGATTTGTAGCTGATCTAAGAGTGCGGATGAATTGGACTCGACCTAAAACTGATATAAGAGTGCGGGTGTATTGGGCCTGATCTGGAGCCAACCTATTTGTGTAGATGAAGACCCAATTCATTAAAACTACAGCTCATCTCTTCTTAGGATAACGGCTAAACAATCACATAACCACACTCCCATGAAGGTCAGAATAACCTCTGCACACGCCAACTACCTATCGTATCCTATGAGAGCTAAAGCATGGACGAGCTAGAAACATGTATAAACTTAAGCGACTACTCTCCAATGGGACACAAGGAAGAAAAAGGCTGAAAAAGGCACGACAAGAAAAAAAAAAACATCCCCATTGTGCATCTTGAGTTCTCTTCTACCAGAACAGTAATATAATTATATTTGTTATAATTGCATAATATTTTATATTTAATTTAATTATTATTTGATATTTTGATTTAAACTTTATATAATTATATATATTTTTAAATATTAGACATTGAATAATTGAAGATTGTCATCTCAAATAAAAAGAAAAAAGTGTATATAGATAAGTAAAATGATGTTAGAATAATGAAAAAATAGACAATACTATTATAAAAAAAAGTTTTTAAGTAAAGAGATAAGGATAAAAGAAACAAATTCATTCAAGTGTAGTATTATTTGAAACAATGGTAACTTATGTGTAACTTAAAATATTAATTTAATTTTAAAATATTATATTGTATAGTTATAATTTTGGTAATCTTAAGCTCTTGTTAATTTTAAGATTTACACCATGATATACCAATATGTTTCTAATATAATTTTTTTTATAACAATTGAATCTTATAAAAGTTTTAACTCGGTTTATCTCTTAGCTAACAAGAATATTCAATGAAAGCAACCTAAATTTCATTTGTTATATCATTTTTAAAACTCTCTTTCGATTTCACCTGATAATAAAATCCTAAAAAACTGGTACTTTAATAAGTTTTATTTGTATTTTAATATTTTAAAATTTTAAAAACAAATTTATTTATTATGATATGTGACATGTTCAAATGAATATTTTTACAAGATTGATGTATTGGATTTAACACTCTAGTTAAGAGATGCACTAACAAATCATTCACCACCTCCCAACTGATTCATCAGACCCGATAAGCAACACTGGGAATCTTAAGCCCAAGAAAACAACGCTAAAAGTGATATACTACTACAGGAAGAGTGGGAGGATAAATATTTCAGACATATACCTTCAAGTCAAAACTCTACTGTAACATGCCGAGAATTCATGTAATCTCATTAAAATTGTTGCACAAAACCACTACCGAATATCCGATTGTAGAAAGATTGAGGCTAAATACCTGACTTAGAAACAAAAAAAAAAAAGAAGCAATATTTAATGCGGTATTCTTTAGTGTTTACTGTTTACAGGCTGTCAGGGACATGTTTAAACTCAGTAAACTTTGTTTATGACTCCACGATTTCGTGGTTGAAATGAATAATTCTGCTTCTATCACCCCTCCTCCCCAAATCAATTAGCAGCTTTCCAATTTTAACTTTAACTGTCACTTCATGGTTCAGTTCAATTTCATAATTAAAACCAAATTTAGAACTTTAAATGCAGCAGATGAGGCCACTAATGCAGCTATCTTCTGCGTTTCGATTCTTTCCGCATATCTGCTACATAGCTCTCCATATTCGATTTCTCCCATAAGCGTTTGAGCACAAGATCTTCCCTTGTTGCTTCATCTATTAATAACAGGCACCAAATAAGAACCATTAGTATGCATAGTAGTAGGTTAGACCATGCTTGTAGAATCCAAAACAAGTAACCAAAAAAGCTACACATAATTCCCCTATGTCCATGGTGTCTAAAAGAAGAAGGTTGGTTCATCGTAGATAATAATTTACCAATATGTCTCCATCTATCGAGAGGAATACCAAGGGATCTTTGTGTCAGATAAGAAGCATCTTCCCATGAATAAGAGTGTTTCTTCACTCTGTATCTCCAAAACCAGCAGGCAGACCACAGTAGCAGCTGAATGGAAACAGAATTGATCAGTAAATTTCACATACTAAAATATTAATTTTCAAGATTCAGCACCATTCGTGGGAAAGAAATTTATATATGCTACCTTGAATTAAAATAGAGAAATGAAAGATTCACTGTACTAATTGCATTTTCTAGATAAAGATTGAACTCTAACCTTGCCTAAGGTATAAGGTAATAGAACAAAGCGAACACCAAGAAGTTTCCACACAGAGGCCCTTTCAGCTCCTGTTATCTGCAGGTCGAGTTCATTGCTAAGGTCTTGCTCCACTTTCCTGAATGCATATATTCCCCACATTGTGTCATTGTGTGCCGGAGAAGTAAAGAAATCGCAGTCAACAAAGCACAATCTTACAGATGACAGACAAACTGATTTAAAAGAGGAAATAAGAGTTTTCAAGGTGGAGAACCAATTTGAACAGGTCACTGGATACTAGATATAGGTGCAACTGAAAAACTTTTTAGGAAATTACGTAGAACTACTATCGGTGGAATTTATATGAAGGTAAAGTAATTAAATTCCCAAGAATAGCATTCCTGCGCAAACTAAATGACATGTTTCGTTAAGCTTGAACATCCTGATGAATGTTTTCAACAATCAAATATATATATATATATATATATATATATATATATATATATATATATATATATATATATATATATCCAACACCGCATTAGATGATATTTTTCGTTTACTTTTGGAATTTGTCACCAAATATACTTTTAGGAAACTTTTGGTTAATTATGCTAATGGGGAACAACTCTAATTTCCTTTAACATTTTGGTTTATTGTAGGTAGATAGTTCACTGCTTATTATGTCACTATCATTCAAATGTTACCTATCCAACACTTATTATATTAAGAGCATTATGACTGCTAGTCCACTATTGGTACCATTTGAATGAATATTTGTATTGATTGGTTATTTTGAAGTGGCCTTGAAGTTTTTGCTTATTTGTATTGATTGGTACCAAAATGTTAAGCAATAAATAGGAAATTTCATAGAATAAGGTTCTTTTCATACTCAAATAATTAACTAAACAAATCAATTATCAAGAAAGTACAACTTTAGCATTATAGCAATGTCATAATAATATGAGCACTAACTTTTTGTTATTAACAATGGTTTTCGAGGAAATATTATAATGGGGGTTTTCGAAACCCCAGGTATTAACGAAAGTTTTTGAAACCCCTGGTAAGTTGTGCTACTTCTAGGGGTTGCTACAAATCCCCGATAATCCGTTAACCACGCTTGCTCTTACAGTGGAATTTCAAACCCCTGGTAAAACCATTAGTGAGGGTTAAAACCCCAGAAAGGCCAAATATAACCCCGTTAAAAATAATTATTTTTGTAATAATATTTCAAAATCACTTATATATATATATATATATATATATATATATATAAAGTGGGAAAGAAAGTTATAGTTGGAGTATATGCTGAAGTCCACAATCACATGGGAATGGAATCTAAACAAACTATGAAGACAATTCATTTATAGGAATCAACTACGTATGGGAAATTTTTTAAAACTTATAACACAGAAATATTATATTCTAAAGTTCATATCCCTGGGAATAATAACTTGAAACAGATACAGACTCAAAAAATGAGAATGATGGCATACTTGACCGTATTCTTCTGACTCTTCTTCTTGTTTGTAATCCCTCCACTGCGTTCAAGTTCCAATGCCCTTAGTTTATTTTTATATGCAGGTGTCTTCTTGACCATGGCTACAGCCTAAACACAGAAAAGTAGTGCAATGAACGTAAATGTCTTAATCTTTCAAAAGCACTTTGTACAAAAACAAACTAAGCAATTTGCACAAAAACAATGTCATATACATCCACCAAAAGAAATTAGCACAGTCCTGACCTATTTCAAATCTTATGCATGCATCTAAGACTGTAAATCATGGTAAAACATTCTAGTGGAGATGATGATTGGATTCATAGGACATGTATGGAACATAAATTTTTCACCCTAAAACTTGGGACCGGCAACTCTTGACTTCTTGACCTACTTTACTTGCTAATAGATTTTCCAAAACCCTTAACTGGGCATAATTCAGGTAAGTACAATCTGTTTTTTGTGTGTACAATGGTAGCAATGAGGTTCAAACTACCCAAAGGCACTAACACCATATATGACCCCAGTGGGCTAGCAAAATACAATCTCTAACACCACGAGCACATACAGCTCTTCAACCTTTAGATAGCCAATTAAAGAATTGTATAAAAGTACATTTTACATAAGAAAGTTCTACTATTCCTGAGTTTTGACATTACACAATCATATGGTACATTTTCATATCAGGGAGTTTAACTATACATCATATGATATTCAATATATTACAATACCTGATTATACCTTGTTGATTGATTTAGATATTGAAAACCTGAAAGAATAATAAGAAGGCCAACCAACACAGCTCGAGGATCCTGGCAGGTAAAAAAGTACGTAAGCACTAAAAATGAGACTCACTTGCAAAAATCAATAATTTCTAATCAAATTTATCCAAAAGTCATCTTCAAATTGTAAACCAACAAATCTCACCGTCTTGTGACCATAGTATGCCCGATAGTAGCGTGCAGTATTATAAAACACCTGAAATCAATAGATGAAAACACGGCTCTACTTCAACAAAAACTAAAAGAACAGAGACAAACCATCAAGAATATTGACCCAAATTTTAAAAGTAAACCAAACTTTCTACAAAAAATCTAAACACCTCCTCTGGATGTGCAATTGCATAATCATATTGTTCGCGCGTGGCCTCGTCCTTCAAAATCTGTAAAGTTATATAACATTCATTAGCATCAGAACCAATACCTCACCAAATACAGATCAGTGTGGTCAGTTTTCAATTCATCCCGCATTGCACAAGGTTCAATTTTAGCAGATACAAATTCCTACATCAAAATCACTGGGAAAATAAAGGCAAGAAAACCAAAGCACCTCATAAGCATTGGCGATTTTAACAAACAGCTTTCGCGATTCGGGATCAGGGTTCTTATCTGGATGACTGAATCAAACACGAAACCAAATGAGAAAGTAGTTATTATATATAAAAAAAAAAGGAGTAAGAGAGAGCGTGCTAAGGAGGAGAAACGCGTACTGCTTCAAGGAGAGTTTGTAGTAAGCTTTCTTGATTTCGGAAGCATTGGCACTCTGAGAAACCCTGCGAATGAGAAGAGGGAGCGTTACAATGAGAAATCAAGCTTAGGTTAAAAACAATTGAAGGAAGAAAAGGAATGTTAGCTGACCCAAGCAGATCGTAGCAATCATCTTCGTCGCAGTAGATTGCGCGCGAAGTGGAGACGGTGGATAAAAGGAGGACCGCCACAAGAAATGGGATGGCGGTCGCGCGCCACCGGAGCGCTGCCGGCAGCGGATCCATGACGCCGAAAACGTTGTGGCTTTCTTTTTCTTCTGTTCCCTGCTTTCTCTCTGTTGACCCAAACTCCACAATCGAATGCTCTCTTGCCACAGTTCCCATCTAAATTCGGGTCTTCCATGCTACTCGAATTCGAGTTTTTTTTTTTAATTATTATTGTTATATTTTACCTTTTTATTATATTTATGTCAATTCTTTATTTTTTTTAAACTATTCTATTTAAAAAATAAAATATTTTCATAAGTTTAAAAATATTTCTACTAGTAAAGTTAAATATAATAACACATTAAAAATATTTATATTTATATATATATATATATATATATATATATATATATTTTATATTTAAAAGTCTAAAATGTTAATCAGATGTCAATTTTCAGAAATATTTTTATCGAAAATCGATATTTAAAAAAATTTTAGAAGTGTGATTTATGTAACTTTACTTGAATGGTCATAGAATATTTTTAAGATTTTAAAAGATTATAGAGGTGTAGAAGAGATTCTTGGAGATACAAGAAGAAAGACCCAAAAGAGAATAAAAAGTTTGGTTCCAGGATTACTTTTCTTGGGCTCTCAAATAGCAGCTCACGAAGTTGGCCCAACTACATCTTAAGTCCAGGCGGTTTCTTCCTGCATCTCCAACTTTTCTTTTTGTATCCCAAAATTTTTCCAAAATTCTTTAAATGATCATTGATCTTTAACTAGAATAAAAAAATAATTTTCTCTCTCTTTATATTTACTCGCCCACGAGCATTCACCCCTCATAATTTCCTCACATTTTAAGTAAGAAAACATGTATGAATTAGGTAGGTATCGGATTTCAAAATCCAATTTAAATAGACACCAAATTTTGAAATTTAGTTTAAATACTAAATATATATATATATATATATATATATATATATATATATATATATATATATATATCTCGTATTTAGAAATTCAGTAACCATCTAAATTTCGAATACCGAAAAAATTCTTAATCGGAGATTTCGAAATTCAATAAAATTCTTAATATGAGTTCTTAAGTTCGATGAGTTACTTAACCGATTTTTGTATATATATTCTGAAGAGACATATTTGACATTACTGCAGTAAAATCTTTTTGGATGCAGAATAAAAGTTTGAGGTGTAGGAAGTCCAAATTATGTAGTCATACACATTTCCTTTTAAGCCAACACGTGGAGTAAAGATCTGATCCTGCAGCCATTTTTATGTCACTACATTTTTCATTGTTTTTGTTTAATTTTTGCAGTTAAAGTTCTTTTTTGGAGATTAGCAATTGAAGTTAGTCATAACAAGTTATATAAAATAAAAATCAACCATACAATTTATTTAATATTTTATACATGGAATAAATCGAGTCTCGTTATTATAGAGTAATGAACACAAAAATTAATTAAATGATAAAATGTTACAAATTCTTATTTTATCCTAGCTGAAATTGAAATTGAAATCAAACAAAATTGTATTATCTAAGTAAATATCTTATTTTACATCTAATGCATCATACTTTTTTTTTCAATCACGTTTATTGCATATGTTTGGCAACATATTAATCTTCATCGATGAAATTAACTTTGGTAACAAAGAGTTAAATTGTTATAGATACTCATTAACTGAGTATGAATGAATATATCTTCTTTTATTTTGAGGAAGAATCAAACTTGAATAGCATAAGAATTATGGTTTCGGATAAAATATTATCAGACATTTTATATTATATTTTATTTGAATAAACTAGGTTTCCACTATTGGGTGTTGACTTGAATGTATTACAGAGATGGCGAAATATTCATGTCCGTAGATATTCACGGATAAAATCTGTGGTGGATAATTATTACCTGCGAGTATTTTAATACTCGCTTATAATGATTGGGTACGAGTATCATACTATTCGTATTCGCGGATATTCGCTACCCGCAAAAAAATAAAAATAAAATTTAATTTATATTTTGTTAAGTTAAATTTAATTAAAATTAACAATATATTTTATTATGTCAAATTTAATTATAATTAAAATTTAATTTAATTTATATTTTATTTTTATAATTTTATATTAATAATTTTATAAAATATATTTTTTTAAAAATATTTGTAGGTATCGAGTATCTATGGGTATCGGCGGGTTTTAAAAATATCCGCAGACATTTTCTAAGCAGATATCCGACGAGTAAATGGACGAATAGCGGACAAATTCTTTTTTATGAATCGGCTTGCGGATAAACACTATCCATGACCAACCCGACTCATTATCATTTCTAATTGTATATGCATAGGCTTAAATACAATTGTGATAAGAAGACACAACACAACAACAAACACAATCCAAATTTCCAATCAAATAGATTTTTTATTATCTCAATTTCAATTTTAACTATTATTTCAATCAATTCTCAACCAACCATTATCATAATATGATACATTATAGTGCCTATTTTCTGTGGCTTTGGGATCATCAACATGTAGACTTTGAAGTCCAGATATTGATTCCCCTTTCACTCTCATTGATTAGAAAGATGAAAGACATAATCATGGACTTCTCTTTTTCTGTGGCTACGAATTATTTAACCATTATCAAACCTAACTCATTTCATTTTAAATTATCCACTTTTTTTTTTCTAACTTAAAATTGAGATAGAAAAAAAAAAGATTAAGAAAGAAAATGAGACTGAAAAATGTATGTGAAAACAAATAAGGTCAAACAGAGGACTTTATCTGAATAGCTATAACTTGTTAAAAAAATTTGAAGGATAAAATGCAATCTATTTTTTGTCAAAAAAAAAAAACTTCAACTCTTGCTTTATCTTCTCACAAAGTTTAACTTGGTCTTGGTCAATTAGTTTGCTCAAATTTTTATTTTATATTAACCCATTTCTAAGCAGGCTAATAAGTCAATGGTGAAAACTACATATGCAAAATAAATTATATCAAGATTAAAAGTAGTGTTAATTTGTCATAACAAACTTATACTGTTAAGTTGTAATGCAACTTCCATGAAGTTAAAGTGAATTTGAATTTTCTGTAATGTATATTATTTTTTATATTTTAAATATATTACAAATTTTTAAAACATACTAAAATTAGTATATTATAAAGACACGTTAAAGGGATAAAGAAAAGACAAATAGATAACCTAGACTCAATAAAAGCTTATGACGTGTCAAAAACATAATTAGGCTATAAACATATAATTGCAATTGTATAAAATACTTTGTATAGTTATTTAGATTGATTAGTCTAATAGATTTAAATATTTCTTTAATCACCAATATCATGACCTTTTCAATCAAATAAACATTAAAATATTGATTGAATATTTCTGCTAAAAAAAATATTAACTAAATATATATGATGTAGGTTGTGCCGCGTAGTTCCAATTAGTTATTCTAATCTACCTCCACTCTTTGCCTGGTGATGGGTTCAAAGAAAATGTAAAGAAAAAGGAAATAAAAATTAGAGTGAACTGTGAAATTATTTAAATAATTTGAAAAGATAAAAAACAAAAAAAAGTAAGATATTCTTTTCTATTTCTTATAATTATATATATATATATATATATATATATATATATATATATGTATAAATTGAAAATTATTGAGAATATTGAAAAAAATGTGTTTACATGATCCTGGTTTTCTTTTTATCACCATAATAATATATAATATGGCTATGTATAAGTACTCTATCAATTTTGATCTACATCTTCCTATAACATCGTCTATTATATCTACTTTTCTTTCTCTTTCTAAATTATATTTAGTATCATAAATTATTTCCTCTAGTTTTTAGGTTTGCGTACAAAATAACAAGCCAATGTCAACCAACAGCTTGGAAAGTACATAAGCCCGCACAGTCACCATCAATTGATATGCGAGAGAGTATAAGTTGTATTTTTACTTTATGTTATTTTCTTTTGTTATGAATTTTTTTAAAATATTTTTATTATAAATATTACATAAAACATTAATGATTTCATATTAAAATATGCATTAATTAAAGAAATTACTAACATTTATTTATGTTTCTTTTATTTAATTATAATTTTCTTTATAGCAATAACTGATATAAGGAATGAGATATTAGGATGTCTCAATCCCTGGACAATACCAATAAAAATAGAAGAGATGAGAAAATAAAACTTATGAATACTAAATGTCTGTATATAACATACACTAAATTTGCAACAAGCTGAAGTGTTATTAATTTCTTCTTTGTAGCATTATTATCTTTCTCTATTTTCTGTTTGAAATAACATTACTTATCGACGTACTTGTTTCCGTGTCTAACCTCATTTAATAATAGACATTAATAACGGGTCTAATCTAAACCTCTGTCTCGAAGGTTATTTTAGTTAATTTTATTTTTGTTAATTACAAAACTTGTTTGAATGAGAGTATTGTTTTAAATGTTAAAATTTAATTTTAATTCATTATATGTTTTCTTTTCATTTTAAAAATATTCATATATGATGAAATATATAACACAACAGTAGTATCAAAATTGATGGTTCGGAGTAACTGATCGTATAACCATAACAAAAAGGGATCATTGAAGTGACTAACGCATCACCACAACCAAAATGGGGTCACTCATATACATAAAGAAAAATATATCATATGAAAAAAATAAAAATAAGAAACTCACCTTGAGGAGAGATTGTTGGGAATAATTCAAGTGTGAGTCAAAGTCCCACATTAGATATAATAGACAAAGTCAAACACTATATAAAAATAAAGGCTCATAACACCATTACCTTAAAATTTTAGTGTAAAACTGGTGTCAAATATCTTATATGTGCAAGATTAATGTTATATATACATAAACCCACAATCTCTCATGACTATAACCAAAACTTGCGAAGATATAACCCATATATGATGAAATATATAACCCAGTATTAACTTTCACTGTTATTTTCTTCATGAGGTGAAATAATTTGTTTTCTCTTATTTTATTCATAGGAAACATATGTTTTGTAAATTCCAGAAAACATTATCTGCATGAATTGAAGTACAAGATTGTTATGCACATTACCTAGTTTCAGTATCTGTCAGTTATGAAAGCAATTCACATGCATGCTCTGGGCACAATTGTGAGGCTAATCCAATGAGAAACTTGAGGTTAAAATTTGTTGACGTTGATGTGCCCTGTTTGGTAGCCGACATGGATCTCTATCCATGGCCCCTCTGTCTTTTGCAGCCCACTTATACATCTCACATATACCTCTCTCTGTTCATTCCACGTTAGGTTAATTTTGAGTTAGGGTTAAATCATATTGTGCACAAAATAAATATCCACCATATGATCAATTCCATATACGTGCACCAAACTTGACCTCTTCTTTTTCTAAACCCCATGATTTTAATTGTGTGTTTCACATCTCAACTTGTTTCCTAAATTGATCAAGCAAACTCAATCCTAAGAAAAGATAACTCTTTTTCATATTTGGTTAATATCATTTTCACACTTCAACTGTGTCAAAACATGTATTGATTCTTTTTTATCTTTATCTCTTTTATCTTATTCTATAACATAGTATCTTTTGTCTTCTTTTATAAGATTAGTGTCTGGGGTGGTCATAAAATATTTCCTTATTAAAGTTGTCATAAAATATTTCCTTATTAAAGTTGTAAAACGTGTCACGCATGATGAGTTGGTAACATTATCGAAACGTACGTAATAAAATGAGTATAGGCATGCCGTGAAGAAGGTGCTTCAATGTATGGAAAGTCTTTGGAGCAACTCAACGGTCAATCAATCAAGACGTCCATATATGATATTTACTCACCTAACAAGCTGTTCACACGTGAAAACATATATTTCAAGCCCGACCAATTTTTTTAATGACATATTTATGGACAAACAAAATTATTCTTTAATATTTATAATTATTCACTACAAAATAGATTTTAATTTCGCACATCAAATTTATATATTTTTAATATATAATTATTGTAAAAAATAATTTAATATTTTGACATTTTTAATTTGACATAATAGTGTATGCTCATAATTTTTACATTTTCCATAGAATTTTGTAAATGTATTTACAAATTTTATAATTTTGTAAAAAATAATTATTCATGAAAAAATTATTTTTCAATTATTTTTTTTTTAAATATGATAAAAAAGGTCTTTTTTTTCCGTAAATTTTTTATCAAATTTGAAATAAAAATGAAATATAAAATTTTTTAGCAGTTACAAAATTTAAAAAAATAAAAAAGTGTAATGGTTTGAATTTCAAAATTAACATGTATACTCTTACGAGAACTATATTTAATAATTTGTTTGTCCATTTTTCTAATAATGAACAAAGTGTAAAGAAAAGTATGATTTATGACCTATTTTATTTATAAACAAATTGTGTTTTTATATTTTTATTTATCTATTATGAAATAGAATTATCTTAAAGATCCCAACACATACCAAAAATAATTTAATATCTTATTTTTTTAATCACCTTTAATTCATAGAATTGCAGGTTTTTAGTTAATATATTTCATATATAATTATTTATATATCAGTTGAATCTTGGATGGAGTATCCTAACCACCATCTTTATCCCTAGACTCAATCACTTTTGAAATTGAAATCATTCAGAGCTTAGGATGAGACGGTCATATCATGACTTTGGATGACATATATTAATTAAGGTCTAAATTTACTTTTTTTTTTTCGGAAGATTTGAGATGAGTTCATTTATAAGTAAATTAATTTTTATCTACAAAAGTCTTCTGAAAAACGTCTGTAAAAGCCCCTCTAAAAATCATAAAAATGATGAATTAATTTCTAAATTAAATAATTCAGTATTTTTCGCTACAATAATTTTCGCTACAATAATTTTGTAATTACAGACGAATTATCATTAACAGATTAGTCAATTTTTAATGAAAATTGAAATTAGTCAATCTTCAAAACTTTGGACCAATTTATTATATATCTTTAAAAATATATGAATTTAGTCATTTTAATCAAATATTATTAAGTTTATTTTAGCGTTTCAAATGCGTTTCTCGGCTAACAATGTAACAAAAATGTCCTAAATATTATCATGAAATGCGTTTGAAATGTCAACTAAACTTAACAAAATTTGATTAAAATGATTAAATCCTCACATTTCTAAAGTTAACGACTAAATTGGGATAAAGTTTTGAAGATTGACTAATTTTAATTTTCAATAAAAATTAAGGGATAAAAAACATATTTAATCCAAATTTTACTTATAACCACTTTATCAATGGATTGTTGGTCGTTGCTATTCCTTCTTTAAAATCGAATTATCAACAACTTTTTGTTATTTCCAACAAATTATATCTATCACTAATATGTGATTTTCTTCTTGTATCAATGTGTTGTAAATAGTTTGATGCCTTAAACTTTTAAATTCACCAACTAACATTCACTACAATAAAATGTCTCATTAACAACCAATCTTATAACTAAAAATTGTTAGTTACTATAGTGACCAATTTAGATATCAATTTACAAAACTAAAAAGTAGTGATTACTAAATTAGTCATTATTATCAATAACATATTATAATTGATCGCTAAATTGGTCACTAGTTAATTAAAGATTAATTTAGAAATCAATTTCTTTAGTAGCAAAAACCTTGGTAGCTAATGTTTAGTGACCAATTTTCTTTGGTAGCTAAAATCTTGGTAGTTAAATTTTAGAAACAAATTTAAAGATTAATTATAATTTTTGTATTCATAATAATGACTATTTTTGTAATTAATAATTTTTTATTTTATAAATTAGTATTTAAATTGATCACTTTAATGACTAATAATTTTTTATCACTAAAATTGGTTGGTTATTAATGAGATATTTAAATTAATCATTATAGTAAATAACAATTTTTAGTCACTAAAATTAATTATTAGTAAGACATTTTCATGTGATAATTAAAATCATGATTTTTGAGTTAAGAATGAAGAATTTGAGTAAAGTTATTTTTCTCGGTTGTAATTTTTTGTACCTGTTTCTCTTCAACTTTATCTTTCATCATCAATATATGTCGTTGGTATTATCAGTAGCAACAATAATTGAGGGACTTGTAGCCTATAAATTATCACCAAGTCCGGAATGCAGCTACCTAAGCTGAAAGCAAATTTGATTGCTCATTGTTCCTGAATAGTCTCCTTATATATGTGAGTGCCACCTTTCTCTGCTATTAGTATGCCTCTATAATTTTATTTCCTTCAACAAGATGATTATCTCTTTGTGTATTTAAACTTATCCAGATTTACCTATTCTTTAAAATTCTTTTGTTCTTAATTTCTCCCGGAGTGTATTGCTTTTCTTCTGTCGTAATATATGTATACAAATTCTCGGTGATTGTGTTTGAATATAAAACTTTTAATTAAATTGAAAAAGTCATCTGGAAATATTCGATGGTTTTTTTGATATATCAGAACGGAAAGTTAAGATCTAACTTATGATAAAGTTTGGTCTAATTATGGAAAGTTAAGAAGAAAAAATGGGTCTGAACACTAGTAAGAAATTAATTAAAAGCAGCGGATGATAAGAAAATGACTGGTAGTAGAATCTTGTGTCAGCTTAAAGACATGCAACTAGCCACGTACCTTTATCTCCGAAACCGTTCAATCAAAGACGAAATATGAACAGAAAAAAGAAAGCTACAAGTAGTGGTTATCTTTAATTATCCCTTTTTGTCTCCATCTATCAAAAAAATGAATTAAGAAAGAACTGATTTTTCCTGAAAATTCTCTCCTTTCAGCCACCGCTATAACAAAGCATATGGATTCGGATTCAAACCCACCCCTTCACGAGGCGTACGAGATGCTGTTGAACAAGACCCGGAACAGTAACGAACAGAGTGGTTGTGATGATGATAAGGTGGTGGTGGTGGTGCAGGATACAGAGTTGGCAGTGATCAATGTGAGGCATTTAGCAGAGAGTGATGAAGTGAGGAGGGAGAAGTGCAAGTCTGAGATAGCGAAGGCTTCTGAAGAATGGGGTTTCTTTCAGATCGTTAATCATGGAATTTCCAATGATGTTTTCAGCGGTTTGAGGGTGGAACGGGAGAAGATATTTCAGCAAACTTTTGAGAAGAAGAGCAAAGAGAACACGTTCTTCAACTTTTCCGCTGATAGCTACAGTTGGGGAGCCCCCACTGCAACATGCATTAGGCAGTTATCTTGGTCTGAAGCTTTCCATATTCCTCTTACTGATATACTGGGTTCCAGCGAATCCAACACATTTAGGTAATAAACCACACCGCTTAAATTTTCTCCGCACTACGTACTCTGTTACCAAAGAAACACGTAATTTATGAAGAAGTGTTATAAGTTTATTAGTGTTTGTATATTTGCAGCTCAACCATTAAAGAGTTTGCTACTGAAGTTTCTACTCTGGCGAAAACTTTGGCTGATATCCTGGCCGAGAAAATGGGTCAGAAGTGTAGTTTGTTTGAGGAAAACTGTTTGCCCAGTTCTTGTTATTTTCGATTGAATCGATATCCTCCATGCCCCTTGGCTTCTGAGATTCACGGACTACAGCCACACACAGATAGTTCTTTCCTCACCATCTTGCATCAAGATGAGGTGGGAGGCTTGCAAATCATGAAAGATGGGAAATGGATTGCAGTGAAACCAAACCCCGATGCTCTTCTAATCATCATCGGTGACTTGTTCCAGGCATGGAGCAATGGGGTTTACAAGAGTCTTCAACACCGAGTTGTGACCAACCCAAGATTAGAGAGGTTCTCTATGGCCTATTTCTTTTGCCCCTCTAATGATACAGTCATACGAAGCTGCACAGAGAAGTCGGAGTACAGGAACTTTAGCTTTGGGGAATATATGCAAGAAGTTCGAGATGATGTTCAGAAGTTGGGCTACAAAATTGGCCTACCCAAGTTTCTCATACGTTGAGGGGCTACGTAGTGTGCATCAGTATCACCTCTCTTTTTCTTTTCCACAAATAAAACTGCTATATATATATGAATCACCTTAGTGTCTCAACCTTCTTACAGAGTTGTCTGTATACAAAGAGACACATCTCAAATTACAGCATTCACCTGCTATCACTATAATCAAGTATTCAAATTTTCTCAATAAAAACAAATAGATTTATATATTTTATAAATGGTTACCGGAATCTTCAATGATATCTTTCAAATTTGGTTTGTGGCTTGCGAGAAAATTATGATTAAATTGAAATCATTTGATTTGTTAATATAACCATTGATTGTCTTGTATTCTAAATGTTTTTTTTTTTGTGATGCATTTTATAGTTGTCAAAATATAACCCGCGAGACAATCCGGTTCATCACGGGTTCGGACCGGGTTGGATTGAATTTTTTTTTATAAATTTAAATATAGATTGATTTTTGACTCGGTTCACCTAGAACGTGGCTCACTCGAGTTGAACCTGTGATGAGCAGGGTTGACTCACCAATCTGCAAATAAAGGGTCACACAAGTGTTTTGTGTTAAGCTAGACTTTTTATTTGGGTCATGTTAAGTTACTTTTTTAGCCAACACATATATAATTTGTATTTTTGTGATTTTAATTTGTATTTGGATTGTACTAAAGTTTATTATTTAGATTTTAATTAGAATTATAATTTAGTTTTGACTGAAAAAATAAAAAAAAATTGTATTTTTTCTAATTAAGTGAGCCCGTGAGCCAACCCGTTTAACTCCCAACCCGAGGTGGGTCGAGTCGAATTCAAATTTTCTTGGTTTGCTAATAAGTGAGCCGGTTGGATTGATTCACTAAATAATCAACTCATGATAAGTCAAGCCGGGTTAGACTGGATTATCCGTTTTGACAACTCTATCTATACATCAAATACACTCTCGAGCTCATCCCACCTATACTGTATCAAGTTTCATCATAATTCTTTGTTAAAATTCCATATCTCATATAGTTCTTATATATATAATTAAAAGGGAGGCATGCAAACCAAAGTTGTGATAAAGTAGCAAAATGAAAATAAAATGTACGTAGATTACGTATGAAATTTGTGGAAGCAATAATAGATTGAATTATTTTTGTAATGAGATGACAAACGGTGAAGAGGCCTTCGCCCTACCATAGATAAAAAAGAGAGCATGAATCATAAGTTTTCAAAATAAAGTTTTCTTACTATAAGACTAGTCTTTTAAAAAAATAATTGTCTAAATTCCTTGTAAAAATAAGTTAAGGTGAGGAATTGTGATTTGGGCATGTTTCATCCATAGTTAAGCATGAGTGAGAAACAATCATGTCTATGAAAAGCTATATACGGCCCTTATGCAGACAAAAATGTTAAATATTTATACGAAGGAATGATGTCATTTGCAACTAAATAAAGTGAACAAATAAACTATTAATTACTTTGATACAATGAAAATTTAATATTATCGACAAATAAATTTTTTATAATATTTAATGTTTAACAATAAATTAAAATTATCAAAATTTATTGATAAAATCTTTATTAATAAATTTTATTGATAATTTTTTTTTATCCATAATTATTGACGAAAAAATACGTTAGTAATATCCATAGTAATTACTGACCAAATAATGCATTGATAATTTATTATAAAAATATCTTTCAAAAATAGTGTAATATGATTCATCTCTTTCTCTTCCTTCCTTCTTCTTCTCCTTCTTCCTTTTATTTTATATGTTTTTTTTCTTCCAATACATCCTTCCCTACTCCTTGCTTCACCACTGTAATCACCATCTCCTGTTCCTTCTCATTTTCTTCTTCCTCCTTTTTCCTTATTCTTCTTCTGTTATTTTTATTAATTAATTTCTAATACACTAAACGTCCAGAAAATTTGTCACTATTTTATCAATGGATTTATCGTGGACTAATTCATCAATAATAGAAATTGCATTACTGATGAATTTTAAAATATGTAATTATTAACATATTTATCGAGAAACAAATTTGCATTATCAATATATTTGTCAACAAATTTACCTCTGGGTAAAATTTCGTGAAGAATTCTAAAATTTTTTATTGTAGATAGAAAAACTGCACATAGTTTTAGTTTTCGGTGAAAGAGAAACTATAAAAGCTATTCATGAAACACTCACAAACCACCCCATTTTGCACGTTGAACCCAAATAATTTTAAATTCGTTATCTATTGATTTTTAAACTTCGCTTTTGTAACATTTGCTCACATGTTTTTTTTTTTAATAATCATAAAAAGTCACATGATTTGTCATGTTTGTTATTTTAAAATCTTATAAATACGATAAGAAGAAGTTTTTTGCCATCATAATAAAACTTTGTAAATTTAGTTGTTAAAAGGTTTTATTTAGGCTCCTTTTTGGTGCTGGTTGTTTCCTAAGAGGATAGTTTGAAATAGGGGTGCATGAAGAAAGAAATACTGTTGAAGTACCAATCTGACTTAGGACTTAATTGATAATATACTGGGCTTCTTCCTATACCAAAGACTTCTACTACACCCCCAAAAATTCAAAATTCCAATAATATCCTCTGAACCTTTTATTGTTGAAGGGTAAAAAAAGTTAAAAAAGATTCTCTTCTCTTAAAAAAGATTCTCTGCTCTTAACTCACGACTGTCATAAATCCGTCCTTCAGTTTCTCTTCAATAAAAGTTACCTTTAATCTCACACCCCCAAATTGAAAGCAAAGCTTATGCTGCTAGGGGAGACCCTTTGTGTCCAAAGCCGCACCAGCCGCTGTCTCCAAGGAAATGTTCTTTCTTTTTCCAGTAAGCATTATTCTTCTATTTATGATTATTGTTTGAATATACTTGTATTTATGATTATTGTTTGAATATACTTGGAGATGTAGATGAATATGCTTATTGTTTCAACATGGAAAAAATATATCGTGTAACATCATTTATAGCATCATTCGTAGAAGTTAAAAACGGATTTGGGTAGAATGGATCTCGAAACCCAGTAAAATATTTATCCGGCTTTCTAAACCCGGTAAAAACTTGAACTTTCATAACCCATGGTGCACCGGCATTTGAAATCCGGTGAGTGATTAAACGGAATTCAAACTCCATTTTATTTGTGGACCGGCATTGTAAACCCGTTTAATTTTCTACCGGCATTCGAAACCCGGTTTAATTTTCTACCGACAATCGAAGTTCGGTTAAGAAATCCAAAATCAGTTTCTTTTTAATCGGCATTGGTAATCTGCTGATAATTAAAATTTTCGTATTTTTTTATTCATTTGTTTATAAGTTTTAATTTTTATTATTTTATAATTTATGTATTAATTATTTAATTTTAGATTATTTATATTTTATATAAGTACGTTAAATAAAATTTTATTATTTTAAATTTTGTAATTATTTTTACTTTGTTAATTTTTAATTAATAATGATAAATTTTTATTTAAAATATTTTACTTTATAATATATAGAATAATAAAATTTAATTATTTTCGAATAATTTTGACTTATTTATTATTTGTTACCTCTTAATATTTTTATTTATTTATAAGATTTAATTTCAAATTTTTTATATTATATATTAATTATTTAATTTTAATTCTATATTAAATAAAACTATATACCAGCAATAGAACTCCGGTACGTTAACTATTTTTTTATTTAAAATTGATATTTGTATACCAACATTTATTCCGTTAGTTTTTTTTTATATGTAAAATTTAATCTAATTTAATTTCACATTAGTATTATTAAGTTATTGTTTAATTGTTTTTAGAATATATTTTATTAATATTTCTTATTTTTTTAATTCTGAACTTGAGTTTTTATGTATTTATTCTTATTATTTTTGTTTTAATTTTTTAATTTTTTATTCATTTTATTACTTTATTTGTAATTTAATTTTTTGTATATCTTCTTAGTTACATATTTTATAGTTATTTTTACTTTTGTTAATTTTAAATTAATAATAATAAATATTTATTTAATATACTTATCTTTATAATATCTAGATTAATTATATTTAATTATTTTAAAGTTAACTTTACTTATTTATTAATTGTTAGTATAATTATATTAAATAAAATTATATATCGGCAATCATCCGGTTGTTAAACTAAATTTCTTTTTAAAGTTACCGCATTCCAATATCGGTAGTTTACTTTATTTATTTATTTTATATATAAAATTTAATTTGAATTTGATTAATATTATTTAGTTATTGTTTAATTATTTTTAAAATATATTTTATTAATATTTATTATTTCTTGAATTTTAAACTTCAGCTTTTATGTATTTTTTTTAATTTGTTAATTTTTTTATTCATTTAATTACTTTATTTTTAATTTTATTTTTCATATATTTTTTAGTCATATATTGTATAATTCTCTTCGCATGTATCATTAATAAAAGAGGAGAAATCTGCCATCAAGCTCGAATTTATTTGTGAATCCAAATAACTCAAATGGAAATCTTCCATCTTTATATATGAAGAGATTATAATCATCTACGTGACATAATAAAAAATTAAAATAATTAATAAACGAATAATATTTATAAATTTTTTAAAAATTTGAAAAATAAAAAATTACAATACATATAAAAAATTATATGATACACAATAAAAATTTAAAATAATTATAAATGAATAATATTTTTAAATTTTAAAAAAATAAATTGAAAAATAACATTACATGTAAAAAATTATATGATACACAATAAAAAAACTTTAAAAAATAAACAAAACATAAAAAAAATATAATTAAAACAATAAACATTAAATATAAAATTTAAAAAAATAACAAATAAAAAAATTATTGCAAAACTATTTAACATTAAATTAAAAGGAAATTAAATTTTCAACCAATTAATAAAATTAAAAATATAAATATAAAACAAATATGTCAAATAAATAAAATATTATACCTAAAACTAAATAAAAAAAATCCAAAATCAATACCAGATTGTGATTTTCGGTTTGTGTAAAATGAAATCTGTGGTTATCATTACCATTGATTTGTTTTATATTTTTATTAAAAATATTTAACAAAAAAATTTAACAAAAGATTTTATTTTTAAAAGTTGGAAAAATAAATATAAATTGAATAAAATATATAATGAATCAGAAAAAATCTAAACAATTTAAAAATTTAACCAGATATCGAAATTCGTGTAATGCGTGAAACAAAATTGTAGATCCATTTTTGCGTAACCGGATTTCGAAAACCGGTGTATGTGTACATGGAAAACTGGATGCCAAAATCCGTTTAAATTTTTAACCGGATTTATAAATCAGGCATAACCGGATGTCGAAAGTCAGATTTATGCTTTCTAATTTTTTTTTCTCTTTCCGATGTGTTATCTATCAGTATCTTCAAACACAAATCACTCATTCATAACCATTCACAAACATGCATTCACTATATACAAAAAATGCATTCGGTATTCCATATATACAAAGCTTATTGTATAAAATGGTTGATATATGAAAGTTGAATGCATATTATAGTATTTCAAAATAATGGATGATGGACGTCCAACAATAACTTACATACCTTAAGAAGATATAACTTAAAGAACTGAAAAACGAAACAACGTTTCGATAAACCTGAACAGCGAAAGTGCAAACACAGTTCACAATGAAAACAATGGAGGTTTTGAAAACAACAATGAAAGTGACTTGTCGAGGAGGAGAAGGGCGTAAGGGAACAACCAAATCCAAGTCTCAACTTTCAGTTCACCAACCTCAGTAAATATTTTAGTTACTTTTACCTAATTAAGAGAGGTGAGTCAAAAAGGTAAAATGGACCGTACAATTAATATTTGGGGGTGCAGTAGAAATCTTTGGAAGTGCAGGAAGAAGCCCCTAATATATTTTGGGCAAAAAGCGAGTCCAGAAGAAGATTTTACGGGACCTTCTTCCTGTACCCCCATTTTTTTCTTCCTGAATCTCCAAATTTATCTCTGCTTCCCATTTTGGCCCTCATAATTATATATGGGTGACGAGAATAAAAAGAAAATTTTGTGGCGGTGCTCAAGACTCACATGACACGACTCTTCCTTCGTCAGGGAAGAATTTGAAGCGAAACAAACTTGACAGAACTCAGAATTTCAAAGATATAGAATTGATGTTAAGAAGTAGAAAATTGCAATAAGATCGTTGATCTGAGTTATGCATAAAATGAAAACAAAATAAAACTTGACGAATTAAGTTAATAAAACTATCAAAGTAAAAAACAGTAGGTTAAGAATATAAGTATAACCCAACAATAATAATAATTAAACGTCTTTCTCTCAAAAAAATCAATTGTTGGTATTCGACAATGTTATCGTTATCCTAATCATTCCCCGGGCTGGAGAAAGAAGAAGGAAGCACTTTGTTAGCCATGCCAATTTCGCGGTTGTGTCCTTCTGTTCCCCAAATCGTAGCGTGCACGCAAAACGACCAAACCGGGTCGAAGGCCGTTTCTGGGAGACCCAAGGGGAGCCCTCAGCTGAACCGATGGTCCAGAGCCCGAGCCATACGGTCTGGGCAGAAATTGGACCGTTCCAGTCTCCGAACCCAACCACCGGAACCCAACACTCCTCTAAGTCAACTTCCTATACCGGTGGACCCAGACGACGCCGCTAATTTGGACGGCGCAGAGGCCATGACCGTCAAGTCCATCTACATAGTCTCCGACGGAACCGGCTGGACAGCTGAACATTGCGTTAGCGCCGCTTTGGGTCAGTTCGATTACTGCTTGGTCGACCGTGGCTGCCCCGTCAGTACCCATTTGTTTTCTGGGGTAAGCAAATGCAAACATCTTACAAAAATATTTGCTTTACTAATTTTAATCATCTCATCATAGCATGACTTTAATTTTTGCATTTATATTTATACACATAGTGAAGAATCATGTCAAGAATTATTATTGTGACTGATGCTTTATAGTTTCAGTTTCTGTATAGTTATTTTTAGAATATAAATTTCGTTGTTGATGTTGTGGTTAAGATTGATGAGGCGGAGAAGTTGCTGGAGATCACAAAGCAAGCAGCTAAGGAGGGTGCTTTGCTTGTTTATACTTTGGCTGATCCACAATTGGCTATGGCGGCAAAGCAGGCATGTAAGCTATGGGGTGTGCCTTCCAGTGATGTGTTGGGACCCATCACAGAGGACATTGCTTCTCATTTGGGTGTTTCTCCCTCTGGCCTTCCTCGCGGGGCTTCAGGCCTTCCCCTATCTGATGATTACTTTCGTAGGATTGAAGCTGTTGAGTTCACCATCAAGCAAGATGATGGGGCATCTCCCCAGAATCTGGCCAAGGCTGACATTGTTCTCACCGGCGTTTCCCGCACCGGCAAGACCCCCTTGTCCATTTATCTTGCTCAGAAGGGGTACAGGGTGGCCAATGTGCCCATTGTTTTGGGGGTGCCAATGCCAAGGACTCTGTTTGAGGTGGATCCGAAGAAGGTTTTTGGGTTGACTATAAACCCTCTTGTCTTGCAGAATATTAGAAGTGCAAGGACTAAAACCATGGGATTAAGTTCAGATGGTAGGAGTATTTATTCGGAGATGAATTATGTCAGGGAGGAACTTGAATTCGCTGGAAGGCTCTTTGCTCAGAACCCTCTTTGGCCAGTCATTGGTAACAAATTTATTCTTCTCAAGTCTTCATTTCTGTCAATTTTTTATGTTAGATTAATTCTTGTAGCGGTTGGAAAATGTTAGCTTTTCAGACAAATGCTTATGACGTCTTATTTTGCTATCTATTTACAGATGTGACTGGAAAAGCCATTGAAGAGACTGCAGCTGTTCTGTTGAGGCTGTTCCATGACAGGAAGAACAAGTGCACCATGTCAAGGATCTCAAAACGCTATTAGAGATGACATGTTTTTCCCACGTTGAACTACAGACTGTAAAGTACCAAATTTGTATAGTGTTATAATATAGAATTTACTGAATACTCATAAATTTTAGGTTTAATCGATCGATTAATCGCTATAGTTGAATAAACATTATTTCTTACTCCCTACATTATTAATTGTTCATTTTAGTCCTTATACTATACATACTATTTCAATTTCTTTTACTCCATATAAATTTAGATGGTATGAACTAAAAAACATTTAAAATGATATATAAAATAACTAAAAGAGATTAAAATAATATATGTATATGGACTAAAATAAATGTCTTTAACTACAGTAATAAAACATTAAATTTTTATAATTAAAGGAATTAAATAGATAATTAAATCTAAATTTGATATGCCACTTACTTTTTGGGGTATTCTTTTGCTAACTATCAGCAGGTATGACTTTTTTTAAAAGGCAACTAGCAGATTCGTCTTATATATCATTACAGGTATATGGTGAAATGCTGGCATCAACAACAGCTTGTATCAGAAGTAATTCGATTCTAAGAAAGAGTTGAACATGTCTGGTGAACCTACTGATGAATTGCAAAACGGCTTTCAAAAATTTTAGTGAGTGCTGGCGACCTCTCTTTTTGTGAAAATTCTCATGGAGCATAATGAGTAAGTAGAATATGCTCTTTTCCTTCAAGGGAAAGGAAGTTCTGTTTCCGCCAAAATAGTGAAGTATCCCTCCATGACTATTGGCTTTATTATCTTGTTGGATCTTAGTTACTGATATATGCTAGGAATATTTATTGGTATGTAAGCCATCGATTTTCTTGCCAAAATATCTGGTGGAGTTCAATATTTTATGCTAGTTTGGTTGCCAACACTTTTAGAAAAAATACATGACATACTAAACATGTTAAAATCTTACATTCCAAGCAACTAATGTCATTAACTTATTTCCGTAAACTTGCTGGTGTACCAAACTTGCCTACGGGCAGAAAAGCATGAACAGGTGGACAGTGAGGGGTTTCTTTGTTTTTCTTTCCCATTGTGAAATTCAGTAACTCCCAAATTTTGTTGGTTGGGTTTTTAATGTTTGTTCACCTAACTGGGACTGTGGATTAACAGTTCTTGCTGCAACCTTAGAATAATTGTTAGCTCATGTCTATCTGAGCCCTTAATATGGTTGAGGACAAATTTAACACTTACAGTAATTGAGGGTGGTCCTCAAGTCCGCAATCGAAAACTCGAATGGCTGTTTATATCTTCTGCCAATGGAAACATTTATCTTAATACGGTTGTTAAGGAAAAGGATCCAAGTGACTAACTTTGACATGCTACATTTTATGTAGACCACTGTACACAACAGACAAAAATTTACTAAATTAATCTTAATCTTCCATACACAGTTTATTCCGAAAGGTTTCCTAATGTATGAACATTCTTTTTCCCTAGAAAAGGAACTCGTGGATTACAGTTTCATCCAGACAGAAAAAACGTCTTTTGGCACGCATGTTGTTTGTGCCTACTTTTGTAGCTTGTAGGTTAGTAGCTCTCATGGTTTTCGTTTACTTTCCCCTACCTTTTCCCACAGTTAACATTGAAGTTACACACTTTAGAAAAAGTTTCACTTGCCATTACATGATCAAAACAAAAGATACAGGGAATAAAAATAAGGACGGAGTAGAAAGAGCAAAAATGGACAACACCTCTATGCCCTTTGGTGACACTCCAAATAAACTATAGAGCACTCTCTTACATGTGATCTTTATCTGTTGCTGTATTCCATTCACAGAAAAAAAAAAAATATTCCTTCCCCCTTTATCGTAGTGCAGTATGTCATTGAATTTGCCTTTCGTAGCCCCCCAACAGGTAACTGATTCTGACGTCAAGGTGGTGGAAATTTTAGTTGCCTATCGAAAGTTTTACGAATTTGTCTTCAAAATTCTTGTTCCTGAGTTTTGCTCCAATCCTAGGATCTAGATTTTACATAACCCATCATTTCATTTGTCCCATTTAAGTCAGTGGCATAAGTAACTACTGCCATTCACCCCCTTATTCATCTGCACTTTGCTTGCTGATAGTAAGAGTGAAGTATATTAGCAACATTGTTCCCATGCTTGACCTGTTTCAGAGCTGAGATATTAAGACACAACATAGGGTGAAGGACATAACAGAAGCCAAGTACTGAAGCTAATAAGAGCTGAATCTTACAAGGTGGCGAAGAAAATAAGAACTCTTCTAGGGTCAAGGAGCCAAGAAGAAGGTCGTTTAAAACTATTTCTTCTAGTTACACTTTTGCTTTCGGTGTTGGTGGTGCACATGTTACTGGCAGTAATAGTAATATGATGATGAACCTGTGTGTTTGTGGAATGTTGCGTGGACCCTACTGCTACCGTCGCTGACTTTTCAGCCGTGCAGGATCCTGCTAGAGCAGCTGCAATTCCATAAAACCCACATCACAATATTGTCTCAATTTCTGATAATGACAATACACCTGTGGCCCCCAAGAATGGGTTACCAACAAGATATTAATATTAATATCTATCTCATGATCTGTAATGTCTGTACAATACACATGGTTGACCCAGAATTCTATTTCACAGAGCTTTAATTAATTGACATGTTCTCATAGTAGGTTTCCTGTTTTTCACCCGAACTAATCTCCACCTACCAGGCACTAGGCCAAACTAATTTCACCGCCATCATAATTTTTTATGGACGTAATCCCAGTGTGACTTATAATCATGTTGATGTCATTATATTCCGAAAGCTAAATTACATTGGATCTGAGATTATGATACTCAAAGCAACTATAGTATATTCACAACAGACAGAGTTATACAGCAATGAGACCAAAGAATCAGGGGACAAACACTTTGGCATCACAGGTACAGGGTGGTGCTAAAATATTTAATGATACCTCTAAATTTGTCACCTATGTCCACATATAGACTTATCGATGAACCCAAGTTCCATAATGGTCAAACAGTAGAAACAAACGCCACTGTTGTAGTTTTATTAAAATTATCTTCAACACGAGATACAGGAAGACAAATCTCAAGTTGGCGAATCATTCGGTCTAGGATCGTAAGAAAAATACAAAAAGATGTGTGGATCCTCTCATGTGTTCTTTATGTGGTACATATTTTTTATATATTTATCTGCAAATTACTATGCACATTAAAAGACTCAAATGAAGATCTTATTCTAAATAAAACAAAACATACTATACTATAGTTTAGATTAAAATAATACAATTAATGAGTTCACAATTTTTCGCGGAGACAATGGTTATGTATGATACCTTTTGGTGAGCATGTAGTTGGAACAGTATCCCTATCATGAAGTGTAACATTGCCGTTCACCTTCCTGTCGCCCCCACGCTGAGATCCTTTCCTGGAAAGGTTCCGCTGCAACTATACCGTTGAAATCGATCAATGACGTGAAAAAATATTGAGTAATAATAGCCAATATTGAATAACTCAACAAGTCAACTTCGGGTGGTGAGTTAAGTAAGGGATACATAAAGGTGAAACTTAAATGGTTGTATTAAATAGCTTCATCAAATTTTCAACGTTTCATTAATTTAATTTTATAGTTAAAGTGAGGGAATTGAGGGGTGGAGAATTAATAATAATAATAATGGAGCTTGAGAAAGACATTCGATTTCAATGGCCGCAAAGGTTTAACAGTTGATAACGTGTGTGTTCTCCTTCTCACTTTCATTAATGCCCCAATTATTAGTGTACATTGTACTAATTGCAAGAAGAACAAAACACCACCGATCCTGCTTTGGTTGCAATATATGCCTAATATAAAGTAATTATCGAGTGGTAAAATACTATTTAAAATAGAACAAAAAAAGGATCTTACTGTAATTCTTGAATTAGTGTTGATGCTATCTTTGTTGATGGTGGGAGGAGAGAAGGAATCCATGTCAATCACAAAGCTATCAGCTTCGTCAGCTGAATACTGAAACGCGTTTATGTGATCTGAAACAGAGATTCTCTGGGTACCCATGTTCTTCTGTTCGGATTCCAAAGCCTCGCGAGAAGAAGAATCACCAGAATTCTGCAAAAACCAAACCCATGTCAGCAAAGCTACAAGGATTAAGAATTACGAAGGAGTATGATGACCGAAAATCGAAGAACCCGAAGACCCAAATTTTCAATGGAACAGTCTTAAGCGAGAAAAACCGCAAAAGAAATCCTTACCAACCCAGGAATTTCTTCCCTTTCCATCACTTTTTAATAGAAAGAAGAAGAAAAAAGGGATAACGAAGGAGGAAAAGTCGCGTATGGAATGGGGCACAGCTCAGGCTATAACTACACAGCACCTGATTGTAAATGAAAACGAACCCCTTAAGTCAAAACGCTTAAGATTATATATATATATAAAAAAAAAAAAAAAAAAAAGAACATACCCGTGAACATACAGAGATTTCTTCTTTGTTCCTTTTTCGGTTGCAGGATTGTAGGGAAAGTGATTGTAACAGTGAAAATGAGTAAAGGGTGGCAAAGGACAGTTAGGAAGGTGTTGGTTTGTGGTGGTGAAATTTTTTGTGGAAATGGAAGAAAGAAATGGACTTATAACAACTCTTGTTTTTGTCTGATTAGAAGTGGGTGATTTTTTTTGGAAGAAAGAAAGAGGAAAGGACGAGAGAATGGATGGGAAGAGTGTAAGAGGAAAAGAGAGAGAAGGACATCGCCATCATCATCATGATCATGCGGATTGTGGGGTTTCTTCTGTGAGAGAAAAGATATGCATACATAAACACAGAATGAAGAAGGACTCCGTCTTAACCTTCTTTTCTCTCGTGCTTTGTTTAATCTTTATACCACCATGTTTACTTTTCTGCTCTGTTATATCCTGTGTACTTTACTTTGAATCTGTGACGTGTAGCAGATAAGTACATCTTTGCAGGGGACAACTTTTTATTGAACTGTAATAATTAAAATTTAATGACAGTGTAAGAAAATGTTTCAATTATTAATCAATAATAAATAAAATATTATGAACTTAATTTTTTTTTTCATAAATTGCAAAAGGAAATGGAGCTCAATTATACATTTTACTATATAAAATAGTTTTTAACTTATTTTTTAGTAAATTATAACGAGTAGATTTGAATCTTAATATTGTTGAACAGGAAAGGATAATGATCATTACTTTTTGCTATTTCTGGAATAATTTTGTTTTAAAAAATAATGTCCTAAATGTACGCTTTCGTATGATTAAGGAAAATAGTTTCAATAAACCATTTTAAGCATATCAATCCATTTTGCACTTACTCCTATATTCTCTTTTAATCATTGTTGTTGTTATTTATTCTTATCCTTATTATAAATTTGGAAAACAAAATTACCTTTATCTACTAAGTAACTTTTTTAAGGAAACTTAATTTTGTCTCTTCTCTCTTCAAGAATAAATCGTGAATTAATAGTTATCATCTTAAAATCCAAATTCTTTTAAATTAATTATACATATTTTAACCAATTTAAACTGTTTTATGTTTTGATTTATATGTTTAAAGTTTAACTAAAAAATACTAATTTAAAATTCAAACTCATATTTAAAATACTAATTTTAAATTCTTAATCACTTACGAATCGAACAAAATTTCACTATTTTAAAATTTATAAACATATCTATCACAAGTCAACTTGAGTTTTGACTTGACGGACCAATAGTTCAGCTGTCAGTCAGTTAACCCAATTTGTTGAACTAAAATTTCCGTTTGGATTTGGTTAGGCCAAATATTTTCATAACGAATAAGGGATAATATGTTTTAATTGACAAATTTAATTTAATTGGACAACACAGCTGAGAACAACGTATGATTGATCTATCTAAAATATGAGGAAAAAATCAAAATCAATATATACGTATCCATTTGACATGATTGATTTATCTAAAATATGGAGTAGAAAATTAATATAGTTTTAAAAAAATAATTTAAATTTCTGTTATATTTTTGTCAAGTCAATTAAATTATATAAATTTTATAATAGTTCGCTTCATCTATTTTTAACTTCATTAAATAAGTAATCTTTTCCTTAATTTATCTTTTCTCGAATTCAATTTTTTTGTATTTCTCTGCTCGTAACCAAGATAGTCATCCGATAATTTAAAATTCGAGTAAACACCGTGTGAGTAACTTTCCTACTTTTCCTTCAAACTTGCACAGTACTTTCTTTATCAACCACTAACTACTCAACTAAAAACCATAAATTACTAACACTTGAGTCAAATTGTTGATAGAATTTAATTTTAAAATATAAAAAAAATTAATAGGTCAACTAATGAAAATTACTTAAACTTAAATACAAAGTAAACAAAACTTTATCGTGGACAAATTTATAGTGAATAATAATACGACAACCTTATTCTTAATATATTAATACAAACTCTTTATTATATACAAGGGAAGAAATCAAATTTAACAGGTAACTTTTTTATTAAATGTTTCTCTACGAACAGCTTGCTTTGAGTTATAATTATAATTATAATTATATATATATATATATATATATATATATATATATATATATATATAATATTTTGTGAAAAGTTACTTCAATCTTAATATTTAATTGAATAATATTTCTTAACTTATCATTAAATTGAAAGTTTATTTTATAATAATGATATTTGCAAAATGTTATATTATTATGATAAATAAAAAATAAGCTAATATTTTTTTTAAAGCATAATAAAATAAGAATGCTTTAAACATGGAAGATTATTCTATTTTAAAATAAATAATTATGATGATATGAAATCACAAATTTAATAATAAATTAATAAACAAATATCTTTTATAAAAGTATTAAGTATTTAACATTTAATAAAATTATATCAATTTAATCATTTCATTTTAAAATTTAATATATTATATAAAAAATAAAGCCAATATTTTTATTTAAAATTTTAAAAACGGGCTAATAGATGTTTGTCAAGTTGAATATATTTTTGTTTCTCGTAAAGACACATATAAGACAAATTTGAACCGATTTTTGTTGACATTATAGGTAATGTTTTTCAGATATTTTATATGAAGTAAAATACTTTAGGTAAATTTAAAAATATTAGTTTAATATAGAAAAAAACTTGGCAGTTATCGTTTATGTGTCTCTAGCCACATATTTAAAAAGTTGGGTGGTTATTATGCCATTCATTTTAGGTAGATTTGGTATACATTGTGAAATAGCATTGGTCAAGACATGTAAATATCATGAAGATTATAGATGTAGATGTTTTCCCAACCAAACAAATGATTAACCTTTCAAGAGTCCCAAAATTTCAGTTTTATGCAGTTGCCATTTCCAATCTTATCTCTATAATTTATCCAACTTTCTCTTCACCAATCATATTTTCTTTTCATAATATTTTTTAAACAAAACAATCATTACATCCGGAATGGTAAGATATCTAAATCTTTTATTTTAATTGAAAATATAATATATTTTGATGAAAATTTTTAAATAATAAAAGTAAGATGAGAATAATTTGATTATCTAGCATTTTATAATTTTAAATAAGAAAATATAAATTTATAATTGATGTGTCTTTTCATATATTTTGTACTTGTAATGGTTTGATTTCTGTAGTATACTAATCTGGCAGAAGTTGAAATGTTGTTGACTCAGTCAAGATTGAAACTTGTTAAATATCACAAAACATATTCTTTAAATTAAATACAAATTTTATATTCAAAGATAAAATATATTAAACATTAAATTATATAGTAAAATGTATCAGATCGACATAACAGTAGATTAGAGCGTTGGAAAAGGAATTGAAGTTATGTAACATGCACTGAAAAGTGATTTAACTTTGGATTAAGAGATGAAGTAACAAGTGATTTAAATTTGAAATGAGAGATGAACTAACGAAAACAGAGTGAACTAATGAGGAGAAACTTTACCTTTATTGTTGAACACTGGAAAGAACATGAAAGGTAATACCAACCAAATTTTAAAAGCTGATATTAATTTTTAATTCAAAGTGGAAACGTATATATGCATAAAATCGTGAATTATACAAATAGGGTTCAGATTTTTTGTACAAATTTAATGCCCCATTCTTGTTATAAGAATACTTGACGTTAAATAAAATAACAATACGCAAACTATGTCAATCATAAGATGTGTTGAAGTGGTGACCACTCTTTCCGATTCATCATTATCATACTAAATCCACATTAGTTTTTCTATTGTCAATGTAACTTGCGTGTCAAGTCAAGCAATGCTTTCACATCTATTACATATATAAATTATTATTAATATTATTCAATCTCCATTAACTATTTATATTGCATGATTTACTTTGTTTGCTGCACCTTGTTTAAGATAACTCTAATATAACTCATGCTTTGTGTAGGTTTTTATGTATTTAGAATGTGAGTTTAAGTTTCACATTTGATAAAAATGAGAAAATAAAGTATCATATAAAAATAAAGACCTATAAATTTATTGTCTTAAGGTTTTGGACTGAGAGTGATGTCAATGTCTTATGTGGTTGGTCCCAGGTCTCAAGTGGTATCAGAGCCAATGGTTCAAAAAACCGGCTCAGACGAGTGCAGTATGGTCCTTGTACCATTGAGAAGAATGACGATACAGAAAAGGCAGAAAATGAGTACTTGTGGTTGGGAATGCTTCCGTTGGAGGTTGGTACACTCCCGCTCCATTGTCTTGAGATTTTGGCTTTAGAGTGATATCAATGTCTTATGTGATTAGACTTAAGTTTCATTGATATTGTATTTCTTCCGTGAACCCCTCTATAAACCTAACTTAATGTTGGGAGTTTATAATCAATTTGGATATTCATTTTAAACTAAATGATTGTATAATAATTATAAGTAACTAATGGTTCAGAATCTTCAAATTTTATATTTTTATTCTACAAATACAAGTTGCTGAGATTCTGGTACTTGTTGAGAAGTTGTATCTATATAAAATATACAACAAAAGAAATGGATAGATAAAAGACGGAAAGAAAGAATAGTGTGGCTATTTTAAAAGTATCATAACAAGGCAACTAAGTCAATAAAAATAATATAACTTTTTTGTTCTTAACATGATAAAAAACATTAATTAATTACGAATAAATGCCTCGTGCATTTTGAAAAGTGCGTGTTCCACTAGCCTATGAAAATTGAACAGGAGAGGTGAATGCGTAGGAGTGTGAATATTATTCAAAATATATTACAATGATATCTTTTTAATACATTATGTGGTATTGAATAATATAAATAAAAAATTATATTTTGGTTTTATTTCGTGTAAAACGGAAAAATATTTAAGGGTAATGGAAAAACACGAGTAAATTGGACATTAAGAATTCAGTTGTGTAGTTCGTAGAATTTTATTTTTCACGCGAGCTCCGCATACGGCAGTAACACTTTTCTTTGTTAATTCATATTATCTCGGTATGCGATATGGTCGGTTCAAATTCCACCTTAAAATGTTTTTGTGGTCACATTCTTATCCCTTGCACGCCCTATTTCTTTTCTATTAATTTTCCTATACCTTTGTCCTGTTCAGGGAAAGACATGCACTATGGTTCGTGATTTATTATAGAAACAGAAAGACCATAACCAGAAACACAAAAGGTTGGTAAGGGTAATGATGCCATCTCTTCTTTTAAGCCACACAATTAATATAATGCCATGTTCATCATCCACCAACAAATGTTTAATACATATTATATCATCATCGTATGGGAAGGGGCGTGGTTGTTTGTTACAAAGAAAAAAAAATTAGTAAATAGTTAGTGTTTGTAAGATGCATAATTGTTTCGTGACAGAAATAATGTATACAAAGTTTCAATTTAAAAGTATAATATCTAATAGAATAATTGTTAAAAAAAAAATTATTACATGTGATATCAATTATTTTGTAATATATATTAAATGAGCTGAGTAATAATCAGATCTTAACACTTGATGATTAATCTTAACATAAGTTACATAATTAAGTTTAAAAAAAATGTCGAATATTTTATTTAAAAAACCGATACAATATAATAAAATTATACAAGAAATAAAGTATTCATTTACAAAGAGAAAGAAAAATGTCATTATGTTAGAAATTGATTTGTCTTTTAACCGGTACTTTTGTACGTAGTCCAATCAATGTGTGAATCAGACTTGGACAAATGACAACAGAGCATTAATTTGCTTACAGCCATGCAATGCAACATGTTTTGTTTATATTGAATAGTAATACAAAAGCTTTTCATATATTTTAAATTACACTTAACAATTCATCAAAAAAACAAAAAACATTATGTGTTTTGCACCATTCTATACAAGTTTGAGCCAACCACTCGTTGTCTATCCGTGATCAATCTTGCGTTCAAAATGTAGGACAAAAAGTCTCTAAATATGGCAAACTTTCATTAAATCTTGAAAGACAAAATCAGCATGTATTGATTTTGTATAAGCATGATGACAAGTAAAATACTGAATTGAAAAGGATTACTGTTTTGTACGTACGTAGTTTATTGCACTTACAAACAAAAGTGTAGAAAACACAAAGTAAATGGTTTTGTTCTTATGCAACGGTTATCCTACATGTTCCATTTCAATCGTACAATTTCCATAGACAATAGGAATTTTATTTTCCATTCTCCTCCTTCCCTAACCTTCACGGCGTCAACTCGTCAGTGACTTCATTCTAAAGTCGAAAATCAAACTTTAATATTTACTTAAAGAACATCCACGCATAGGGTGGAGTTATAGCTTCTACATTTTCATTGGTGATGTTTAATTAAGTAATCAAGTTATAAATAAAAGTGTGTCCGTATAAAATTTTTAAAATGTTTCCATACAAATAAATGCAGCACAATTCATTTTGGGCTGCGGAAAACCCCTAATATTTATGCATGCAATTACAACTCTATATACCTATACTTCCTCCTCATTTAACTTGCATCATAGTTACACTTAGTTGAGACACCCAAACTCTTTACGCAACATATGATTCCTTCTTTCAGTGTCTCCATCATCAATCTCATTACCTAACATAAATTTCACATGCATTTGATTGCATGGTTTTCTTGGATTCACTTCTTTTATGCCTTCTTCCACAAGTTTCTTCTCTTTTACTTTTCTTTTTCTTCTTCGGCTTCAATGATACTATCACCAAAATCTCTCGCACCTTTTTCTCTTTACTTTAACTCCTAAACGGTAACTTTTCTATCCACGATCCTCTCTTCGGCTGGTTTCTAGTCTCGGTAAAAAGCAATGTATGGCCCAGTTTATTATACAAGCCTGTTCCTTACTTCTTCGTCTACAGATTGGGCTAAGTCCAATACCAATAGCCAGAGCACATGGGCCCACCATTCCTTTTATACATTTATGGCCAACCCGATTGGCCCATAACATGACGTATGCATCTTTTCAAATTAGAATTTAATGGATTGTTTGGCTGTATTGTAGCACGGACGATGAAGTTAATATAGATGGTTTAATAAAAAGAATAAAAATAATTATAAAAATGATAAAATTTATTATTCTTGTATCGGCAGTTAGCTCAATGTGATTAAGAGAGAATATAATCAATTTAAAAGATCTATTAATATTATCATAAACATTCAATAAAACTACTCAAAATATTATAAAAAAATTATATAAATATCTACTTGAAATTGACCAGAAAATTAACACAATTATGAAAGATAGAAAATATCTTTTAACCTTAGTAACTAACAAAAGACGCCAACTGAAGCTTATAAAATAACCTTTTAGCCTGAATAAAAACATTCGACTCAAATAAAAAACTTAAACATCATATCAAGCTATTTTAGCTAGAACAATACTATTTAAACACAACTATATGTGAAACACCATCCTAGCTAGGCAACACTATAGAGAATACCTGCACAAAGAAGCATTGCCAAATATGTTACACTTTGTTCAAATTCAATAAAATATCAGAATAAATTCGTTGCAAATCTATCTACTGTGATGTCTATGCAAATGGTGTATGAGTTAGTTAAGTTGGGTATTTGTACATCCTGAATTGTATGGTATTTCTATTGTATTTGTTTAGGCTACGTTAACAATGTTACCTTCATTCCTTTTTCTGCTACACGATTTTGATATACCAAATTTATACGAACTTTCCCATAGAGAAGTAATTGAACCTTACCCAAACGTATTTTGTAGCTAAATCGATTCATAGCTCGTTTGTATTTTTATCTGTGGCTTAATTTGTGATTAATTGTTACTTGGGAGTTGGGCAATGACGTAAAATAAAATTGGAGAGATGTATGCATATGGAAACCCTAACATATAATACATTTTTTATTTAATAACATATAATGTATTCATATTATATTAGTACAAAAGGGTCCCCATCCCTTGAACTCTTTGCCAAGAATTCGTATATATACCTCCGACAAAATCATACGAAACCTTTATACCTTATCCAATCCGAATAATTATCCATCATTCTTGAATTTGACCCTTTTCTATATCTATAACATGCATGGCCTTTGGATCATGATTGAAGGGAAACTTCATATGTAAGTGACAAGAGATAATTTTTCAAATAAAGCGAGTTCATCATGGTCCTAATGAAGTAGCTGTTCTCAGTCCTTTGAGGTAAGAATTAAGCTAAAAAGTGTAAGCTGCAATTCCCCAAACGTGCTGCGAAAGGCAAAAGCTACAACAAAGGCACACATAAAAATTGTTTTCTTTTCTTACTTACGAGGGCATGCAAAGGAAGAGACAAAGTTCTTATTCTTTTCTTCCGCCATGTACCAAACTCAAAATCCGTTTCTTACTTTCTTCTCCCCTCTTTACTACAAAACCACAAACCCCAATGTACTTCGGTTCTCAAACCATTCATATTCCTTCATTCATCAACCATCTCCAACGTTGTGCAAACCAAAATGCACAACAACGACCACATACCGGTTCACCACGTCCGTGGTTCGAACCCGAAACCCATGAAACTGAACCGGCACCACTCGGTTCGCTACTACGTCCATCGAGTCCACGAAAGCCTCACAACGCGGGTCTCCAAGATGATCTGCGCCACCTTCTTGGGCCTCCTTTTCATTGTGGGCCTCATCACCTTCATCCTCTGGCTCAGTCTCCGGCCCCACAGGCCCAGGTTTCACATCCACCAGTTCAACATGCCGGGTCTGACCCAAAATTACGGGTTCGAAAATGCCGTCATAACCTTCAACGTAACAGCTCGAAACGCCAACCAGAACATCGGGGTTAACTATGAGTCCATGGACGCAGCGGTTTTTTACCGGGACCAGAAAATCGGCTACACTCCGTTACTCTTTCCGTTTTATCAAGAGCCCAAGAACACGACAGAGGTGGACGGTGAACTTAGTGGCGCCTCGTTGACCGTTAGTAGTGAGCGGTGGTCGGAGTTCCAGAGCGACAGGGCGGACGGTAGCGTGGTGTTCCGCTTGGAATTGACGTCTGTGATCAGATTCAAGATTTCGTCGTGGGAGAGCAAGCGCCACACGATGCACGCCAATTGTGACGTGGGAGTGGGTTCCGATGGTTCCCTCTTGACCAACTTCAAGGACAAGAGATGCCCCGTTTATTTTTCTTGAGGTTAATTAAGAAAAGGAAAGGATGCTCTTTTCACTAATTTATTTTCTCTAATTAATTCATTAACTTATTCTTTCTTTATTTTTTTATGATGTTATTTTTTATTTTCTTGAAAAGATTGATTGTGGATTCATATTTATGTAATTTTCATTATTTATATAATCATAATCTCTTGATGATTTTAATCCATATGATGAAATATAATCCAACATTTTGTTAGATAACAAGAATCCAAAAATCTCAAATTTTGGAATATATCTAGAATTTTGAATGACGTGGGACGATAATACCAATAGAATTGTTGGGACTTGATATGTTCTATCTCCCTAAATTTCTATTTGCAATTTCTCAATTTCCTTCCGAATAATTTCCTGCTACCTAATTATTAATAAATTTGAAAAGAAGATACATATAATATAATTGTTGGAACTTAGCATGTTTTATCCTCCTAAAAGTCAATTGTCCTCTGAATAGTTTGTCGATACTTAATTATTTCTATTTAGAAAAATGTTATCGGCATCATACTTGGTTTTTATTTAAATCAGCAAAAACATGGATACATACACGAAGAATATGCAATGCATGGCCTATTTTCTGTAGAATGTTATGTGTTGGAATCATTGTCAAGAGAGAATCAGTGGACGATTCTCCTTATTCTGTATCCGATGGTGCTCATCATATAAGAAATTATGTGAATCTTCTATAATTCGTTGTGGAAACTATTATCTCGTATGCAAAGATGATTTATGTCTGAAGATGATAACGACATTGATTTGAATAGTCCACAATTGTTAATTACAGGCTTTGACAAAAATGTTGAGAGGGAATGCCATTATTGGATTTTGAATTGGAAGAACCCTATATTCTCAAAATGAAACCATTAGATGCATTCATATTAGTTGTGTGTAGATGAAGACCACAATGACACGTAAATCTTTCTATTTTATGGCCTCCATTAGGTTCAATAATGCTGATTCTCATCAAAACATTCTACACGTGTATATTCACTCAAATACCTTTCTTTTGTATGTGGGTTAAAGTGTTCTAAAGGCTCAACTTTTATATTATTTCATTTTTTACTAATAAAAAAAAACTTTTTGAGGTTTTATATAGACATAGAATCTTCGACTATTGGTTCAAAACCTAAAACATCGGCAACATGTGAGATCACAAATCAAAGCTCACGAAGTTGAGCAAATGAGTTGATGTATACCAAATATCTTTTATATCATTCTTCTAGTGTTTAATAAGAATTTTTTATCAAGCTTGAATCTTGAATTTAATACTAGTGTTAAGACCTCAGAAATATTCGTAGTAGTAATCTCAACTTGTTGGTAAAATTATTTTCTTAAAAGATCAATATAATGACTTTCAAGTGTAATATTGCTTTGGTTCGATCATAAATTAATTTTAAAAAAATGGAAATATAAAACCACATCATAATGTCCCCAAAGATTGTGGGTTAGTAAGATTCCTCTCCTCAGATAGAGACCCCTTTTCTCTGTAAAAGTATTGAGGGTTGGATTGGTTGAAATGTGAGCCGGAATACCATTTTATGGATTTCTTAAATTAGTCGGTGGAAATGAGAAAATTTTAACTAAAATAGAAATATTTAGGTTGGGAATGAACAAGTAAAGTGAATTACATTTTAAAATATTTTTATACTTGAATGAAAGTAACAACTAAACTTATATTTTAATCACTAGACAATTAAAGTTCATTGGTGTCATTTTTACATACCAACTGTCTTTTCCCCTACCATTCATTCATATATCTTCCATCCAAATCATGGCCACCACAACACAACACTCTCTCCAACTGCACAAACATCATCACTAGGCTCCCAATATCAAAACACTCCTAGATTCACTCTACTCCCATGGTTGAAGAAATTATATGATTTTTAAGTTTAGTATCTTTTAGTATAATACAGTACTGTTAATTTTTTTTTAAAATTAATTAAAATATTAACATAATGAAATTTTAATATGATACAGTAAATATTTCCTTAAGTCAGTATATTGATTTAAAAAATCTGATGTGAATTTAATTGGAATGCATACTTATAAAGTTTTAAAGAGTCTTATAATTATACTATGGAATATTAGAGGTCATCTAATTACAATAAAGAATATTAGAAGTCATATAGTTATAGTATAAAATATTATGAGTATTGAGAATTTTTAGGATTTTATTTTCAAATTATTAGAAAGTATTATTAACTTTGATGTTGATATGAGTCAGTTGAATGATTCTCCTTATTATCGGATAAGTTAAATCAAGCTCAAAGTGTGTTTTTCATCTTTCGTTGCATCTTACAAAATAATTAATCAACAATCACATGTAAAGGAATCGAAAATAGTCATCAAATGACTTTACTTAATTTTTGTGTGATAATAAACTCACAAACTTATTTATCTGAAAATTGTTCATTTTCAAATGCGGAATTAGAAGGATACCAATTTAAACGAGTGCGGATACAAGCAAATGGCTATTAAGATCATTACTTCAAGTACAATTTCTTCGTTTGTGGAAGGATCTTATCTCGTAGAAGAAGACATCGAATGGACCCACGTTGGTAATATATGAGTATAGTTTATGTGTAGTGGACACCATGATTATATCTAACAGGATTGGGACAAGACGAGTGATGGCATCAATATCTGTTGGCGGAAGATTCAACTCGATTAACTTTCATGACAAAAGTAATGGAAACAAGCCTCAAGTATATAGCATAGGAGTGAACATGGCACTGACACAACAAAAAATTTCATTAAAAACGCAGCTGATTGGTTGTGCATATTTTCAAAATTGTGAAACAATATTGGTAGGGTCAGAAAAGCATGATCGGCAAAATGAACGCAATTATGACAAAAAGGGAGGACCATGAATGAAGTGTATTGGGTCCACGCCAAAGCAAAAAATATGGAACACGAACTTCATCATCACCTCCTTAATGTCACGACAAACCTCAAACAATGAACTGAATATATTTGCTTGTTGAAGTTGAAGCTGAACACAGTATATATACATTGTTTCTGGAGAATAGAGAATAGGATGACGAACCAAGTGCAGGCATGTGCCGATATATGTCAAAATATCATTATTTTGGAATCACTTTTAGAATATTTTTTAGTGTTTACGTCTTCTGAAACATATGTTATTTTCATGTTTATATAAATTTATTCTATTCATATTTTGATTAATCGGAATAATCTCAAGACCAGTCTTATTCATAAAATGTCTTTTAAATGTATAAAAGGTTTAAACTAATTAATTTCATTTTTTGTCTCACTCAACTAAAAGGGAAGTGGAGTCTTTTAGGTAAAGAAAGTATTAATTTTCGTAGTTTTTGAAAGAGAAAAGGAAGAGAAAAAAAATTGCCGATTTATTCATCAAACTAATTTCCTCTTTATTCATTCTTGGATTAGTATGAAATTTTAACAATAGATTTGTGATTCTTCATTTCAATGTTGAGAATGTTAATTAAAATATATGGTTAGAGAAATCAGTTTTACATTATTGGTCCATTTTAGTTTTTTGATGTATTGGTCAATTGTAAGCATCTGTTTGTGTTTTTGACCTGATTGTTGCATTCATTTTGTTTTAGTGTAACATGATTAATGGAGTTGTGTCCGTGATTTTACTGCTCATTGAGAGAATTTTACCACGTTAAAAGTATTTTAGTATCTTTTTATGATCAGTGTTATTATTTCTTATTGTTGTTGCAAGTTTGGAGATAAATTATTTTCCGTATTTAGTTGTGATGTTGTTTTGTTGGTTCCCTGTCTACTGAATGGTCATTTGTTACCTTAAACATTACTTTATTTGTGCCAGTATTTAAAATTATAAAAAAAAATATAAATGATTGATTATTCATTTTCAAGGTGTAGCCCATGATTCTAAATAAAAGTACAGATAACAACACTTGTTTCCGAGTGGTCCTTGATTTTGAATTGGCAGAGTTATCAGAAGTTTTGAATTCTGTGGAGATTTTAAAGAAAATCACTGGAGGTTGTGTCCATGATTGCTGTGCACGAAGTAAGTGGGTCGTTACCTTTTTACAATTGCTATAATATTGTCACGAGGCTCTTTCAAGGTGGAGTTCAATATAAAAATATTGGGTGGAGAGGACATGAGTGAAAAAGAATAGTAGTATATATAGTGTGATATACAATTATACCCTTCTTAATTTCTAGCTTGAAAGATTATAAAGAAAGCAGATGCATCTGCCACCCCATAATTATACCCTTCTTTGTTTCCCTTGTAAAAAAGGCATGGCTTCATTTTACTTCTTCATTTTGCAGCTATCTTTCTTTTCCCTCTTTCTTCATTGCTCTGCTTATAATATAATCCAAGGTGCTACCCATGAAAATCCCAAAGCTTTCTATAACTGCACAAGGAACACCACTTCCGCTTCCTATAGCGTGGCTTACCGTTCTAACGTCAAAACACTCCTAGATTGGCTCTCCTCCAATGCCACTAACCATGACAGATTCTACAACACCACGGTTGCTAGCCAACACACAGCAGACACTGCCTATGGGAGCTTCTTTTGTATGAGAAACGCCCCTAAACTCTGCCAACAATGCGTCACAGAAGCTGCCAAACTTCTATCATCACTTTGCACCATTGCGCAAGAGGCTATTGTATGGTACGAAGTGTGCTACGTGCGCTACTCTGATCGTTGTTTCTTCTCCACTGTGGAGGATAGTCCTAAACTCTCCTTTGGGAATGATGAGGACTATAAGGGTCAGGTTGAGCGTTTCAACGCTATTGTGTGGGATATGCTGAACGATTTGAGAAATGAGGCAGCAAGTGCTTCTGATAAACGAGCTGATAAGTCTGTGAATATCACAGATAACCAAAACACTTATGGCTGTGCTTGGTGCCTACCATACATGTCCGAAGACAAGTGCAGATGGTGTCTTAGCGTGGCCATAGCAGAGAATCCAACCGGTTGCTGCAGAGGAAAATCTGGGGGATCAGTCATACTTCCTAGTTGTGGTGTTAGATACGAATTATATCCATTCCTTTCGGTACATAGTACTTGGCTGTCTCCTCCACCACTTCTCAACACTCCTCCTCCTTTTGCTTCACCAGGTTTGGTAGCTATCATTATCTCTGCTTTTGTATTCTCTTAACAAATATCATCCTTCGAAATCCATTTCCTCATCTATTACCAGAAAAATAGAGAAAATTCTGGAAGTGTTTATTATATGATGTGAAAGGTATCGTGAGGTGTTTAGAACGTAGGGTGTCTAAGATCATTACCATCATCACAATTTTGCAACAGTTTCATACACAAGACATGAGATAAGCTAGTGAATTTGGCAAAACATTAGGGTCAGATTGTAAGATTTTATCGATCCATAACACAATTCCCACTCGTCATATGTTACTATCAATCGTTGACTCGTCATATGTTACTATCAAACAGTAGGCTCTTTTCTTCCTCTTCATCACTCGATATCAGTCATGAGAAATTTATTGTTTTAGTTGCGTCATAAATAATAAATAAGTAGAAATGACGTAAGGTATTAATATTCTTGCAGGGAAAAGAAAACAGAAGACACTAACAATAGTTGTGACGGTTGTTCCAATTGTTGTTTCACTGGTGCTTTTATCCTTGGGTTGCGTCTGTTTTCTACGAAGGAAAGAAACAAAGAATCAACATGATATTCTCAAAGAAAGCTGTAATGTAGAAAAAAAAAATACACTTTTTCTTTTTCAAAACCTCAAGAATCACTTTCTTTAGCTAAATAACTGAATTGAAATTTCTTTGCTGTAGTTGGGCATGACAGTACCACTTTGGAGTCCTTGCGATTTGAATTAGTCAAAATTGAAGCTGCAACAAATAGATTCGCTAAAGAAAACATGATAGGCAAAGGTGGATTTGGAGAGGTTTATAGGGTAAATATTTACCTAGTTCCAAGTTAAATAGTTGTATACTTATTTCCCACACTAACTGTATGTTTTTCAGGGTATTCTTTCAGATGGACAAGAAATAGCCGTGAAGAGGCTCACTGGGAGCTCTCGGCAAGGTGCAGTAGAGTTTAAAAATGAGGTTCAAGTTATCGCTAAGCTTCAACATAGAAATTTAGTAAGATTACTAGGATTTTGCTTGGAAGATGATGAAAAGATACTCATTTATGAGTATGTGCCAAACAAGAGTCTTGATTATTTTTTATTAGGTATGATACTCTATACTATTATAAATAAAAGATGTTTGAATGATAATCACTTTTATAGTTTATTCTAATCTGAAATGAACACCGATCATTCTAAAAAATTTGACTTATTTCTAGATATCAAGAAGCGAAGATTACTATCGTGGTCAGAACGACTGAAGATCATAAGAGGAATTGCACGAGGAATTCTATATCTACACGAAGATTCTTGCTTAAAAATAATTCATCGTGATTTAAAACCCAGCAATGTTTTATTAGATAGTAACATGAATCCAAAAATTTCAGATTTTGGCATGGCCAGAATTGTTGCAGGAGATGAAAATGAAGCAAGTACGGGCAGAATTGTGGGGACATAGTAAGATGGATTCTATTTCATTCACTTAATATGTTGTGTTTTACCTGACAAACATTATGATTGTTATACACTAACAAATTTTCTCATGTTTCATATACAGTGGTTACATGTCTCCAGAATATGCGATGCATGGACAATTTTCTGTGAAATCTGATGTATTTAGTTTTGGTGTTATGGTTCTGGAGATTATTAATGGAAAGAGGAAAGGTTGTTTGTCTGAACCAGAGGTTATTGATGACATCCGCAGACATGTAAGTGACAAATTTATTCCATTTCTATTTAGTGAATAGAAGAAACATGGGATTGAGAGTTTGATTTGATTCGTTGTTGACATCTGCGGATTGTAGGCTTGGACAAAATGGACAAAGGAAAGAGCACTAGAACTGTTGGATCCTGAGATAGAAGGAGGTTATTGTGGTGAAGAAGTGAAGAAATGTATCCACATTGGTTTGTTGTGTGTTCAAGAAGATCCAAACGATAGGCCTACAATGGCAACAGTTGTGCTTTATCTCAACAACCCTTCAATTAACTTGCCTTCCCCTCATGAACCAGGATATTTTAAGCGTAACAGAGAACAACTCAACATCACCAACGATAAAGAATTGGATAATATCACTGATTCCGTCAACGATATTTCTCTAACTAAATTCTTTCCTCGATAATTACCATTTTGCTGTCTTATTTGTTGCTTATGCTACATACAATTCAACCATAGGCATTTACATTTTCGAATAGACAATATTACAAAATTGGAACAATATAACTTCAGTTTTGTGGATTTTTTTTTTTCTCTTTTATGTATTGTTCATTTTTATCTAATGTAGGATCCTAACTCACGGTTACATGAGAAAAAGTCAACAACTTCTTAAATATAACGTAAACTGAAATTCTTTTATGGAAATATGTTATAAATTAACATTTTATTATGACAAACTATTGCAAGTTCGTAGACTCATGTAGAAGTTTAAAGTTATCCACAAAAGTTCATTCATATTGATCTATTGAATTAAAAAATAAAAATGTTATATCCACAATTTCACATCTTAACAGATTCACTAGAATAGCCGTCACCACAAGAATAGTAGAAAATGTCTGGCATGGACATAGAATGATTAAAGTTCCAATCAAGATGGTACTGAATTGTCCTTGAGTAGTTTTAATCCCCCATATAGTTGGTTTATTTCTTATTCATGACAGTTTATTTCTATAATGAACATTTATTGGTACGGAGTTTATTCAATTATTAGATTTTTATACGAAAGCAATGAAATTTAAGAAAGAAAGGAACTTTAATTTCTGATTAGGAATAATTTTAAGCAACGGCGGAACTAAGGTATGACAGGGAGCGGCTCCCCCAACGCTTTTTTTTTTTATATATATATATATATTTTAAAAATATATTTATATATTTATATAATTTAATTTTAAAAAGTTTTATTTAAATTTAAAAATTATGTTTTCTCTCTGTTATAAATTATTTTATTTCTTTATTTGATTTTTTTCTCTTCAGTACTTTCATCTCTTTTTATGTTCTTCTTTCCATTCCAATTTTTACCATCAATTTCTTATTATTTTCAAAATCAAATGGCACCACAACAAAATTGAGGAGTTAAGGAATATTTTGGATCGAACCATTCTTTCTTTTGAGTAAGTTCATTCTTTATCTTTTTATTCTCGAAACAATATGTTTCTCTCTTCTTTATGGCTTTTCTACGCTCTAGGCATATCTTTATGGTCATAAAATTATGCTCTAATTGTTGATCAAACTCTTAGATAGAGCTATTTTAGCCTTTGAAGTTGTATAAGGGAAGAATAATATTAGGAATCTACTTTTAGGCAAGGGACCATTTAGAAGGTGTTAATTTTCTTAAAATATTAAGTTTTGATTTTGAGATTTAATTTCGTTGGGATATTCATAATTTTATCTTTTCCGAAATAGGTGAGGGTGACAGATTTACATTAGAAAAATTATGATAAAGAGTAGAAGAATTGATTCTTTTTTAAAAAGGAATGCTTATGATAAAGATGAAAAAAATGTATTTACGTCATCTAAACTTGAGAAACTTCATGATAATCCAAAAAATGAAGAAAATGAAAAACAATTATCTAAAGTTCCTAGAGTTACATATAATGAATTTGAAAATGTTTTAGAATGTGATTTGGGAAAACGTCCTCAAATCCGACAATACCCACCAAATCAAATTGATGAGGTACGGAGGGCTTATCTAAAATGGGGTTCATATCAAATGCATCTAGAAAATTATTCGTTGTCTACTAAAGATGGTTATCCAAGAAGATTTCAATACACATGATTTAACTTATTTCCTTTATGGCTAAAGTATTCGGTATTCGCAATTAAAAAATGTTGCATTTTGCTTACTGTGCTATTTTTTTAGTAAAAAACCAAGTAGACGACTTGACTCAAATGTTTTTATTGTTACATGTAATTGAATTGATTTTCATTGAATTCTAGTTGGCATTCAGTTGTTTGTCATCAACATGTTTTAACCATTTTTAGTGTTTTTTATAGGTTTTAAAAGATTTTATAACAAGCACTATAATAATACATATTGGAAGGGATATTGCAACAAACTTCAGTTATGAATCCATTATTCAAGATTTTAAGTAATTGAAAGAACATTGAGAAACACTAAATGTAACTTTTGCTTTTTTTTAATATATGATTGTTGATAATAAACTTTATGTTACACTTTCATATATATTATTATCATATTTTTCTGAATTCTATTATCATATATGCTTGTTTTGAATATAGAAGATTATGTGAGGAAATAATTTTATTTTAATGTAAAAAAATAATTTACATATAAAAATAATAATTTTGGCTCCCTTGAGATTTTGGTCCAAGTTCCGTCGTTGATTTTAAGGCTTCTAAATTTAATTGGGATGGGCTGGATAATGTAAAGTGAGATATATAAAACAAATACGGAGCTAATATAGTTTTTGTAAACCTAAACTTACGTCAGAACAAGTTTCGAAAGAATTCTGGACTTTAGATAAAAGTGTTTTAAAATAATATAAAATAATTAAAATATGTAGGAATTTCAAGGTATTTAATTTGAAAATTTATATATTAAATAGAAAAAAATGGATAATATATAAGTAGAATGTTTTAGAAAATTATTTTTTAAAAGTTTTGAATTAAAAGTTTCATTATGATATTTTATTAGGGATGACAATGCGGGCTGACCCGATCGGTTTAGGCCCGGCCCGCACATCACGGGCTGGCCCACCCCGTCCCATAACATACAATTTATGTGGGCTGCAATCATCGGTCCGCCCCACACATCACTTGCCTCGTGGATCTACGGGCTGATCCTTTTTTTTTATAATTTTTTTAATTTTTATGATAAAACTTTCGATGTTTAAAAATTGGGAAACTTTAAAAAGCTTACAAAATTAAGTAAAGACTTTGATGATAAATTGATAATTCAACATTTTCATCATATTCATATTCATACCATAACATACACAATGTATTTTTTAAATTTTATCACATTAAAAAAATACATAATACTTGTTTTTTCCAGTTATACAAGAATTTGAAACGTTTATGTAAGAGTCCATAAAAAAGTAACAAATATACACAAGTGCAAGTTTTTTTTTATGTTGACTTGCAGGCTGGTCCACGTGGGCCACGGACTTATGCAGACAAACAGGTTTACTATCCTAACTTGCCCTGCATTTTTTTTTACGAACCTGCGAACCGACTAGACAGCCAAGCCCATATCGTCATCCCTATATCTTATATAAGGTAAAGTGGATAATCATCTCGGGCCAGCCCACCACTTTGTTAAAAACAAGATGAATGAGTTAAAATTTTCAATTCCGTCAATTCATTTTGGTTACCGCATTTCAATTACTAATACAATGTTATAATTATTTTAATTTTTTAATTATAAATATTAATTAAATAATTATTTAGAAAATTTAATATGATTAAATATATTTTAATATTTATATATATATATATATATATATATAAATTTTAAAAAAATTAAATATTTAAAAAAATATTACCAATGATAAGCACGCCTAATTTTGTAAGAGTTTATTCGTTCTTTATGTTTGAGAGAAAGGTATTCGAGTATATAAGAGTCTATCAAAGTGAGAGAAATTGTGATGGATTAATTGGCTTTGACCAAACAAAGTTTAGATTAAACCACAAGTTCTATTCCATGTGGTTCAGCCATTAATTAACTCAATGGATAATGCGTTATGCATGTAGGCAGAGATGACAACTCTATCTCTTTGAAGTTGTTTTTCTTTTCTTTTCTTATGACCCTGGCCTACCCGCACTGTATTTCCCAGTGATTTCTAGCACTGTAAAGTTCCCTCTTCCTGAGAACAAAAATATTGGGCCGATCTAAGTTAGACAGCGTGTATGGATTAATATATGTTGAGTCAGGCACGTGATTGATTTTATTTATTCCTAACTTTTCTTTTCCCCATAAAATAGCATGAAAAATTGTTTTCATTGTGTAATGCTAGCCAGCTATACATAGCCAAATTGAAGGAGCATCCCGAGCAAGAATGTGAACAGAAAAATTAAATATTGGGGAGGACTACACCTCAACCCTCATGCTCAAAAGTACACCTTCCGGGAAGATAGAAGACATATTTTTGTTTTTTGATTCACTGGTCCGTTGACTTGTGTCGTTTAGGTACTTTCTTCTGCTGGGTAATGAAGATGTTCTAGTTTAAGTACAGTAACTGGCCATTGCAAATCGCCAATAACTATCCAAGATTAACAAACCAGTCCATGGCTTCCTTTAACCTTGTCCACTTCTTTACCTTTCTCAGCTTCATCATCAATTTCGTACCCACTGAAGCACAGTTCGACCGTAGTATCTTTGGCCCCAGTTGCCAATATTTCAACAGAACCACTCCAAAGAGCGCCTTAGCATTAAACCTGAGGGCCATTCTTTCTGATTTATCTTCCAATGCTACCGCTAAAAACAAACCATTCTACAACACAACAGTGGCCACCAAAAACCACCCCGAAAGTACTGTCTACGGAATGTTCTTCTGCTGGGGTGATGTCCCCCCTGAGCATTGTAGCCAGTGTGTGGCAAGCGCAACAAAAGCAGTGTTCTCAGATCCAGATCAAGAATTATTTTGTTCCCTAGCCCCATATGCATATATTACCTACAGAGACTGCATGATTCGCTATTCCAACATTTCCTTTTTCTCCACCCCTGACTTAACTTCGGGCTCCTCTTCATGCTTCTCTGTCGATGTCTCCAACAAGACAAACTTGATAAGTTTGTATTCCAAAACCATTAACCAAGTGGTCGAAAAGGCAGCAAATTCTGGTGTTGGTGAGAAGAAGTATGCCACAAAGGAAGCAAGGATAGCTGGATTTAAGACCCTTTACTGTCAAGCTCAATGCACACCTGATCTATCACCCCAAGATTGCAGAAAATGTCTAAATTTTAGCGTAGCGGAAACTCGACGGACATGTCTATCAGACTTACCGTTGTGGGATCGTAATCCCAGCTGTAGCATGAGGTGCGATGTCTATCCTTTCTATCGCCCCAATACCTCTCCCCCACCTTCGGGACTCCTTCCGGTCACACATTCTTCCAACACAGATTCACAAGCTCCTGCTTACCTTTCCCACAAGTGTTCCAGGAACCAAACCAATATCACCGGTGACACAACTTTCCGGTCAAATCTCAACACCCTCTTCACTTCTTTGTCTTCCCAGTCCACCACCAACTCCGGTTTCTTCAATGACACGGTGGACACGATCAGTGGCTTCTTCATGTGCTTCGCTGACCTTTCCCCTACCCTCTGTGAGCTATGTATCCAAAATGCAACCCAAACAGTATTCTCAGAATGCCCCTCCTCCAGAGAAGCTGCCATTTGGTACAATCACTGTATGCTTCACTATTCCGATCACCCGTTTTTCCCCACACTGGACACAACCCCTACTTATCGCCACTTCAATATCGTCGATACTTTCAAACCCAACCCGCAGCAAAGCTTCTTCACATGGACTTTGGCCGAATCTGTATCTCAACTGCAATTGGATATTGCCGCAGAGCGCACTAACACTAAAAATTATGGAATTAAACAAGAAAAACTGAATGATAAACAAACCCTCCATACTCTTGCTCAATGTAGGCCAGATCTATCTCCTTCGGATTGCAGCACCTGCCTAGATAACATTATGAGAAACGAAATCCCATGGTGTTGTTTAGCAAGTCCAGAGGGAAAAGTACTGTATCCAAGCTGCTATATTATGTTTGGCTTGTCCCCATTTCACACTGAAGCTTCTCAAGTTGAGCCGCGCAAGCCAGATACTTCTTCTCCTGCCACAGGTGATGTTCCTATTCCTGCAACATTTGAATGCATGCATAACATGTTTAATCTACTTCCCAACCTAATAATCGTATCTGATATGTTTTTTTTTTCTTTTTCATTTGGTAGTCTAGGAGAACATGCGGTAATTTGATTGAATTTCAGTGAGAAAAAGTGCTTTTTAACCACATCACAAAAAGAGGGCAAAGTGCACTAAATTGACATTCTAAAACAATAATATATTAATTATATTTATATTACTTTTTAATTTAAAATTGTAATATATATTTTAAGGAGGGTGTGAAATAACTTTTGCCTTCTAATAATTTCACGTTTTAATATGTAAACTGTGTCTAGCTGTCTTTTGCAGTTTTCAACAAATTACGCCCTAAAATATCTATGTATTATGTAAGTTTTGCACTTCAACAAAACCTATACCATCGGGTATACTACAAATTTTTGTCAGAGTAAAATTTTCGGTGTCCGTTTATTAGAATGTTAAGTGAGTTATTCTTTCTAACATGTCCACTAATTTTATTACACTCAATATAGTTTCATATTGACTATGTTTCAAAGTGTTGGAATGTCTCAAAGCGTTGAAAATAGTCTAAGTGTGAATCAAAAGTCTCACATTGGATAAAATAGACAAAATTAAACATTATATAAAAATGAAGATCCATAACACCATTGTTTTAAAATTTTGGTGTAAAAGTGGTGTCAAATGTCCTATATATGTAAAACTAATGTCATATAAGTATATGAAACCACAGTCTCTCAATAACTATAATAAGTTATAATTATGAAATTTGACATTTTGTAAGTTCTTTCTCTATTAATAGTTAAAAAAGTAAAGTAATGAAACATCTTAATATTTTTTTAAACTTTTTCACTTTATAATGGTTAATGTTATTTAAAAGCAAGCGATAATTTTATAAAATTTGTAAAAACTAGATTCTTCACGTAATTTGGGAAACTTCATAATATAATTTATTCTAACGATTCTATTCTATGGCTCATTGATCTAGTAGTTAGTTTCTTTTGCAGAAAGTGACAATGGGTCAAAAACAATTATCTTAATTGTTGTCCCCGTGGGTGTCTCTGCCATACTCCTTTCCCTCTGCTACTATTTGCTAAGGAGAAATACAAGGAAAATTAATTACAACACTCTTCTCAGAGAAAATTGTAAGTATATTCTATTCATATATAGTTAAATGAAGTTTCAATCCACCATTCTTCGTTGGCAAGTTTTTATTTGGAAATTTCAAAATTTAATTCGGCAAATTAAACATATTTTTTATTAGTTGGTCAGGAAAGTATCACTTTGGAGGGATTGCAATTCGATTTGACTACAATTAAAGCAGCAACAAATAATTTTTCGCCTATGCAGAAGATTGGAAAAGGTGGATTTGGAGAAGTTTACAAGGTAAAAGGGAAAATTAATAATTTATTAGCATAATGTCTTCTAATACAAATAAATACTGACTTTTATATATATATAAATATATATATATATATATATATATATATATATATATATATATATTTTTTTTATAGGGTATTCTTGTTGATGGACGTCATATAGCTGTAAAAAGACTTTCAACAAGATCTAAACAAGGTTCGGTCGAGTTTAAGAATGAAGTTTTATTAATAGCCAATCTTCAACACAGGAATCTTGTATCATTGATTGGCTTTTGTCTAGAAGAAGAAGAAAAAATTCTTATATATGAATACATGTCAAATGGAAGTCTTGATTACCTTTTATTTGGTTAGATATTTCTACCTTCAAACTCTTTAAAGTTATTTGTTACATTATATCATATATTAGTTTAAATATTTTAAATATTTTTATCATGTTTTAATTGCATTTCACAATCATTCAAATTACTTTTGAAGGTACTCAGGAACAGAAGTTAGACTGGCCTAAACGGTATAATATCATACAAGGGACAGCTTTAGGAATTCTTTATCTACATGAATATTCTCGACGCAAAGTTATACATCGTGATCTTAAACCTAGTAATGTTTTACTGGATGAAAATATGAATCCAAAAATTTCAGATTTTGGCATGGCTAGAATTGTTGAAATTGATCAAGATGGTGGGAATACACGTAAAATAGCTGGAACATAGTATGTTTTTCTCACTTATATACTTTCTTCTAGATCTCACTCTTATGTATACTATGTGCAGGTTATGTTTTTGCTAATATAATCAATTTTTTTTGTAGTGGTTATATTTCACCAGAATATGCTATGTTTGGACAATTTTCTGAGAAGTCGGATACTTTTAGTTTTGGTATTATGATTCTTGAGATTATCACTGGAAAAAAGAATATAAAGTTTTATGAATCTTATGATGATGGAAAAGGCATCATTGGTTATGTGAGTGTCATTATCTATTATCTAATATTAATGTCTATTTTATATATATATATATATATATATATATATATATATATATATATATATATATATATATATCGCATAAATTTAATTTTGCTTGATGAAATGTTTTAGTATTCATATTGCTCTTTATAAACTATTTCAGGTTTGGAAACAATGGAAAAATCATGAACCGTTAAGCATCTTGGACTCATACATTAAAGAAAGTTATTCAGCAGAGGAAGTTCTTAAATGCATTCATATTAGTCTATTATGCGTTCAAGAAAATCCAAATGAGAGACCTTCAATGGCAACAATTATTTCATATCTTAACAATCACTCACTTGATTTGCCATCTCCAGATGAACCAACATTTTTCTTTCACAGATGCGGAATGGATTCGGAGATAGTTATACAAAATCAATCCAAATCTAATCCAGCTGCTGGCAACTCAGAATCTGTTAACGACATGTCCATGAGTATTTTTCATCCACGTTAGATACTAAGCATTTCTTTCGGAATAGTTAATGAAAAAGGGAAGAGGTGAAGAAAGAACAAAGATTTATATTGTTAAAAAGGAAAACAAGTGTTAAAGCCAATAGTTAGTTTTCATATAGTTTCTGTTATATGTTAATATAATAGATAGTTTTCTCTTTCTGTTTTTTACGTTCCTCTCCCTCTCTGCATATGCTTTCTCTCTCTTCTGTAAATATAAGATTTTCTACTTAATGAAATTACATGTATAGTTTCTTTTCTAATATGGGATCGAGAGGACAGCAGCCATGGTTTTTGTGTCGGGGAATAAGTGTAAGTCAAAAAGTTTTACATTGGATAAAATAGGCAAAATTAAATACTATATAAGAATAAAGACCCATAACACCATTGTCTTAAAGTTTTGAGGTTAAAGAGGTGTCAAATGTCTTGTATATGTGTAAAACCAATGTCATATAACCATATGGAACCACAATCTCTCAATGACTATAAACCATATATATGAAAAAATATATAACCCAACAGAGGTATCAGAACCGATGGTTCAGGTGACTGACCGCATAACCATAACCAAAAAAGGGTCACCTAAATGATTGACCACATAACCACAACCAAAGAGGGATTACTCATACATATGAAGGGAAATATATCATATGAAAAAAAAAAGACTCAATCTTGAGGGGAGATGGTTGGGAATAATCCAAGTGAGTCAAAAAGTCCTACATTTGATAGAATAGACAAAGTTAAACATTATATAATAATAAAGACCCATAAAACCATTGTCTTAGGGTGTGTTCGTTTCTAGGAATGTCACTGTTCAATGGTATTTGAGAGAGCGGATTTTCGTGTATGAGCGTGTTCATTTTTAATGATTTTCACGGATATGGAAGAGTGTATTTGGGGGATGGATGGATTAATCCATCCCCTCAAAACAGCGATGATACTGCAGTGGAGTTAGGCAAATGACGAAAATATCCTTGTTGAATCCATATATGTATGGGGAAGAAGATGAGTTGGTTGAGTGTGGTGGGCGAGGAAGAGGATGAAGGGGTGGGCTATGATTGCACGGAGTGGTGGCTATGGTTGCACGGAAGTGGCATGGTGATGGTGGTGATATACACCGGTGCTGCAAGTGTGCAAGTGTGTGTTGTGTGGATGGCACCGGTTACATAACCGGTGCCTTAACATTGAAGGTGATGACACCGGTTACGACACCGGTGTCATGTGTGTGTGTGTTTTTTGTTTTTTTTTTAACTTTTTTATTAACTTTTTTTTATATAACTTTTGTATAATTTTTTTAAAATTTAATTGAATAAATTTTTTTACATTCATAAAAATTTAATTGTTTTATTTTAAATTTTCATACAATTTTAATATTTTTTTTTAATTTGTATTAATTAATTATAATTATTTTTATAACATCAAATTACAAAATTATTCTCTTTTTCTATCAAGGGTATTTTGGTAACTTCCTAATTCTATCAATTTTTACAATTAATTTTATCTATCACATCAATCAAATCTCTCACTAACTTTCATAAAACTTATCTCCAAATCCACTTACTTTACTCTCTAAATCCACTCAAAAAAACACAAAAATTCATCCATCCAAATCTACACAAATCCATCTTCATACTCTCTCCCATATCCACCCCTCAAACGAACACACCCTTAAGGTTTTGGGGTTGGTGTCAAATGTCTTGTATATGTAAAAAATCAATGTCATATAACCATATGGAACCACAATCTCTTAATGACTATATATATATATATATATATATATATATATATATATATATATATATATATATGAAAGCATGTATAACACTGAAATATCCCAAACCTCTGTCACCCCTCAAATTCCCCCTTGCACTTTCTTAATGGCGAACATTCCACCACATTTTCTCACATCCACTGATGCTACAACCAATGCTGTTAATCCACGCTATCTTCATTATCAAACAAGACCTCTAGATCATGGTTTGGCTCTTGGCGTCAATGTCTTCTACTATTCTTAAAGAAATGGTCAGCCTCAAAACGTCTGCAGAAATATTGAAGAAACTCAACACATACTACATTAGTCATTCCAAAGCACGCATAGAGAAGTTCAAGATGAAATTGAAAACTACCAAGAAAGACAAAAGTATAGCTATGTATGTTCTTGACATTAAAAGCACAGTCAATTCTGTTCTTGCTCCTGGATATAATATCACTGATGAAGAATATATTGAAGTCATTGGCTTACCTGATGAATATGATGCGTTTGTAACCTCTTTCTCGTCTTAACCCTTATTCCTGTTACCGAGATTGAAGTTTCCTCCTTGCTCAAGAAGAAGGAATTGAGAGACATAGACAAATTGATCTCACGATTCAAGCGAATATAACTCAGCACTCCTGAAACAAAAACACTCGCGAAAGGCAGAATCATAGCACTAGGGAAACCTTTTTCAGGATACAACAACACTTAAGGAATACATTCTTTCTTTTCCAGAAACAACAATCGCTCGACCTGGCAAACCACTCGATCACCTTCTCAATCCATACCTAGGCCTCGATGTCAGTCACAAAACAAGACATCTTGCGTCCGATTGTTGGCACCGCTTCAATCAGGATTTTCAGCATTCTTTTCAAGTTCATAATTCTCAGGTTTCATCTTCCTATATACTAATGTTGATGACCAACTGTCTATGTCCTCCACTATGATTGATCCTTATGATTGATCCTTTTGTTAGGTCTACAAAAATTCTTTGGAAGATATGATACCAATAAGATCTGAGCCAAACCATATTAACATTACTCTTAACCTAAAATCTTAAGACAATAGATTTTTGTGTTTTATCCTTGTATGATATACTGAACTTTATCATTTTTACTATGAGATTTAGACTCATTTGAATTTACAATAATTTTGAAGTATTCCAAATAACACGGCATATTTTCCTTAATAATGAGTTCTCAAATATTTAGTAAAGTGTCTATAGACTACTTTTCAAATATTGATTATCTCAATAGATACAATCATGTATTAAGATAAGAGTAATCATATTTTCACACACATTATTCATTCATTTGACACTACAATGTAAAGGTAAAATAATAATAAGAAAAGTAAACTTCTTGTATTTATGAAAGAAAAGAAAGAAGGAAGGGTAATGAAAGTTTGTAAAAAATTTTGATTGTCAAATTATGATTACTCTTGAGACAAAGACGACTATTCTCTCTTTGAAGATGTTTTCTTTCTTTTGCCATTTTTAGCATGCCTACCTGCAATGTATTTCCGAGATTTCTAGCACAGTAAAGTTCCCTCTTCCTAAGAACAAAAATATTGGGTGGAATTCGACTGAAAGATTGACTGATCTAAGTTTGACAGCGTGTATAGATTAGGAAAATTATTTTCTTAAGATAGGTTGAGTCACGCACGTGATTGATTTTATTTATTCCTAACTTTTCTTTTCCCCATAAGATAGCATGAAAAATTGTTTTCATTGTGTAATGCTAGCCAGCTATACATAGCCAAATTCAAGGAGCATCCCAAACAAGAATGTGAACAGCAAAATTAAATATTGGGAGGACTACACCTCAACCCTCATGCTCAAAAGTACACCTTCCAGGAAGATAGAAGACATAATTTTATTTATGATTCACCGGTCCGTTCACTTGTGTCGTCTACCTACTTTCTTCTGCTGGGTAATCAAGATGTTCTAGTTTAAGTACAGTAACTGGCCATTGCAAATTCCCAATAGTTAATAAAATTGCAAAACACACTACTGCATTGGAGCGTACATGGCCTCCTTTACCCTTATTCACATATTTGCACTTCTCAGCTTCACCATCAATTTCGTAGCCACTGAAGCACAGTTCGGCTATGATTTTACGGGCTATAATTGTTCAGAAAGCCTAACCACTCGAAACAGCGATTTCCAATCGAACGTGAGGACCCTTCTATCATATTTATCTTCCAACGCCACCGCTAACAAGCAATTCTACAACACCACAGTCACCGGTACAACCCACTCCAACACTGTGTATGGGATGTTCTTCTGCTCGGGTGACGTCCCCCCTGAGCTTTGCAGCGAGTGCGTGGCAAACGCAACCAATGCAATATTTTCAGACCCAGATGCATATCCAAATTGTTCCTTGACCACAGATGCAGTGATTGGGTACGGCAACTGCATGTTTCGCTTTTCCAACCGTTATTTCTTCTCCGAGCTTAATCTGTATCCAAACTTTCCCACTTCCAACATTTGCGACCCTAAAAGTGAGCCCACGCAGAAAGACTCGAACAGGTTTTTATACAAAACATGTAAGGAAGCGGTGGATGAGGCAGCCGAATCTCCTATTGGTGTGAAGAAGTATGCCACAAGGGAAGCAAGGATGTCTGGGTTTCAGACCCTTTATTGTCAAGCTGAATGCACACCTGATCTCTCACCCCATGACTGCAGAAAATGTTTAAATTATATGATGCCGGTTGCTCAAGATAACAGCTGTCTACCTAGGTATCGTTTCTTAAGCTGTAGCTTGAGGTGCGAAGTCTACCCTTTCTATCGCCCAACTACTGCTCCCGCACCTCCCCAACCTGTTCTGGTCCCTGATTCTTCCAACACAGATTCCCAACAACCTCTTTATCTTTCACACAACTGTTCCAGTTCCAGCAACAAAGCCATGATCACCGCCGACAGCGCTTTTCTGTCGAATCTCGCGACACTCTTCAGTTACTTGTCTTCCAACTCCACCACCAAGCCCCGTTTCTACAACACCACCGTCGACACGGTGAATGGCCTCTTCATGTGTCGGGGGGATCTTTCTCCAGATCTCTGTCGACTATGTGTCTTAGATGCAACCAAACGAATAGCCACAGAGTGCCGCTCTTCCAAAGAGGCAGTTATTTGGTACAATAACTGTTTTCTTCGCTATTCCAGTCACCCATTTCCCTCCACACTGGAAATCAGTCCTATCTATCACCGCTTGGATGTAGAAAATACTTCAGCCCCCAATCTGCACCAGAGATTCTTCACTTGGACTTTGGCCAAGGCTTTATATGAAGCACAGATGGATACTGGGGGAGCGTTTAAGAACTATGGAACAAAGGAAGCAAAACTCAATGATCACCAAAGCCTCTATACTCTTACTCAGTGCACGCCAAATATAGATGGTTTCACATGCCAAATCTGTCTAGACAGGATTTTCAAGAACGAAATTCCATGGTGTTGTTTGGCGAGTCCAGTGGGGAAAGTATTTTATCCTAGCTGCTATATGACGTTTGGATTGTCCCCTAGTAACACCAGTGATCACCAAATTGAAGCCAAAAGCCCTGCTACAGGTAATCTTCTGATTCTATATCAATATTTCCATAAATAATCACCTAATTAATTCATATGCTCCCTATGAAAACACTGCAACAGAGAACAAGGTAAAATACTTGTATTTCATAATAGTTAATTGTTTTTGCTATTCCTATGGCAAGATACATTTAGTATTGCTATTATGAATCGTTAACAGTTATTATTGAGGCCTGAATTAATGAGGCGTGTTAATTTGTAGGAAAAGGTAGGTCAAGCATGATTATCTTAATTGTTTTCTTTGTGGCTCTCTCGGTGGTATTGCTTTCCTTTTGCTGCTATTTAAGACGGAGAAATGCAAGAAAAAGTAGCTATAACACCCTTCTCAGAAAAATTTGTAAGTATTGTGAATATGGTTGCAACAAAAATTCAATCTACAATTATTTACATGTGAGTTTCAAAGATTTTTCAAACTGAACTAATTTAACAATATTTTGGTATAGTTGGTCATGAAAGTGTCACTCTAAAGGGTTTACAATTTCATCTGAATATGGTTAAAGCAGCAACGAATAATTTTTCCCATGAGAATAAGATTGGCAAAGGTGGATTTGGAGAAGTTTACAAGGTAAGAAAATGTGATAATTTTTTTTATTTATACTTTCTTTATTTTGTTTCAGTACAAACAAAATGATACTTTATACATTTTTAAGGGCATTTTGTCTGATGGACGACAAGTAGCTATTAAAAGGCTTTCAAGATGTTCTAAGCAAGGTTCAACAGAGTTCAAAAACGAAGTTTTATTAATAGCCAAGTTACAACACAAAAATCTTGTGGCATTTATAGGATTTTGCTTAGAAGAGGAGGAAAAAGTTCTTATTTATGAATATATGCAGAAAGGAAGTCTTGATTATCTTTTATTTGGTTAGATATCTTTCACCTTACACTTTTTAATTAGTTAAAGTGATTTAAATATTATGTATTTCTTTTATATAGTTATAATTAATTTTCTTATTCATTCAAAATGTTTTGCAGATGATACTCAACCGCAAAAGTTAAGTTGGTCTGAACGATACAAGATTATAGAAGGAATTGCTCTAGGAATTTTATATTTACATGATTATTCACGACTTAAAATTATACATCGAGATCTTAAACCTAGTAATGTTTTATTAGATGAGAACATGAATCCCAAAATATCAGACTTTGGCATGGCTAAAATTGTTGATTTGGATCAAGATCGTGGAAATACTAACAGAATTGTTGGAACATAGTAAGTTTTCTCCCTTATTTATTTTTTTAAAATTTTCTTGCTTGTCTCACTTTTATATATGTTTGTTAACTAATTTAATTTTTTTTATAGTGGTTACATGTCACCAGAATATGCTATGCTTGGACAATTTTCTGAAAAGTCAGATGTTTTCAGTTTTGGTATCATGATTCTTGAAATTGTTACTGGAAAAAGGAATGTGAATGCTTATGAATCACAAGATGAATCAGGTACTATTGTGGAAGGCTTCATGGGTTATGTAAGTATGGCAATTCGGAACTTTTTAAATAATAATTGCACAAACATATATATATATATATATATA